>Ga0163155_10000048_pt1 | contig 115286 bp, 105 predicted proteins | sample OliLakLV19SP4G1_FD_148611 | JGI IMG/M metagenome (GOLD analysis project Ga0163155, IMG submission 148611) | Freshwater microbial mat bacterial communities from Lake Vanda, McMurdo Dry Valleys, Antarctica - Oligotrophic Lake LV.19.SP4.G1 | ecosystem: Environmental > Aquatic > Freshwater > Lake... | reverse complement strand
AGTCTGGCGAGGTTGCCGTAAAGTACCCTCTACGCTCGAACTCGCTCGGCAGCGCGTCGTAGCGTGTCGGTGCCTCTCAGGTTCGTTCGGTTCCTGCAGGAGGGATGGATGTTCGCTTCACTCGTTCGGCTGTCGCAGCCTCTGCGATCATGTCTCTGCCGGCTGGCCTGCGAAATCCTCCAGTCCAAACCCATCCGATCCCAGCATGCGTATTGACCATTTCGCGTATCAGCGGGCCGTGCGAGTCGCGGGCGGCGGGTTGCTTGCGCAACTCGCGCTAGGCATCGCGCTTCTGATCGGCGGCACGTTCTCACAGAGTACGGCCGCGACGATCGCGTCGCTGTACGTTCTGGCGTGCCTGCCTATCTGGCTCGGACTCGTCATCGTCTTCCACCAGCATCGCTTGGAACGCCTCGAGGCGCTCGAACGCGACGAACTTGCAGCGAGCCGTGGCGATGTTTCGAGCTCAATCTTTGAAGCCGACGGCGCTCGGGTCGCTGCGCGTCGACTGAAGTTCATGCACACCTGGCTGATGCCCGCGCTCAGCCTGCTGGTAGCGACGCTGCTCGTGAGTCTCGGTTGGTGGGTTGTGACCTGGTTTCGCGATATGGGCGACCCCACGAAGGACGTGGGCGAGTTCCGGGTCGGAGCTTGGCCGGGCTGGCAACTCGCGCTCTCCATCGCGCTCGCACTCGCGGCGTTCATCATCTCGCGGTTCGTCGCGGGCATGTCGAAGCTTGAGGCCTGGGCCAACTTGCGCGGTGGTGCTGGCGCGATGGTGGGCAACGCGCTCGTTCTCTTGGCGATCGGCATCGGACTGGTCTTCGACTTCTTCCAGAAGCCAAACGTGCTGGAGGCGGTCGCTTATGGCATCGCGATCTTCATGTTCGCGGTGGCGGCGGAGATTCTCCTCACCTTCGTTCTCAACCTGTACCGACCGCGCCGCGCCAGCGAGACACCGCGGCCAGCGTTCGACAGCCGTGTGCTCAGCCTGTTCGCGGCGCCCGATTCGATCGTCCGAAGCATCAATGAGGCAGTCAACTATCAATTTGGCTTCGACATCACGAGCTCGTGGGGTTACCAACTTCTGCTGCGAAGCGTGGGAAAGCTCGCGCTGTTCGGACTCGCTGTGCTCGTCACACTGTCGATGATCATCGTGGTCCAGCCTGGACAGCAAGCGATCAAACTGCGCTTCGGTAAGCCGGTTGGAGAGGTCTACCAAGCCGAGCCAATGTTCAAGCTGCCGTGGCCGATCGAGACCGCTCGGATCTATGACGTTGGGCGGGTGCGTGCGCTCGTTCTCGGCAGCATCCCGGCGAAGGCCAAGGAGTTTGCGCCGTGGGGTGCCGAAGGTCAGCTTGATCCGAATCGCACGCTCTACGTGGTGTCGACCGGGGCGCGCAGCTCCGATCCGAAAACGACGGCACCAGTGGTCGAGGCATCCGAAGGTGGAACGAACGACTTCGCGCTCATTGACGCTGATGTGATTCTCCAATATCGCGTCCGAGACGGGGAGCTTCCGAAGTGGCTCGGTTTCTGCAACGACGCTCGCCTTCGTCGCGGCACGCTCGACATGCGGGAGAAGGCGCTCCGGAACCTCGCGCTGCGCGAGGTCACACAGGAGTTCGCGCTGCAGCCGATTGACGATCTGCTATCGCCGCGCGGGAAGTCGCTCCTTTCAACACTGCACGACCGTATCCAAGTCGCGTTCGACGCGATGCAGACCGGCGTGGACGTCGTCAGCGTGACGATCCCGCGGCTTCGACCACCAGGCGGGATAGAGGCGCAGACGTTCATCGAGCCGTCAATCGCCGCTCAGAACGCGAGGAAGCTCGTCGAATCTGCTCGTGCCCAGGCCGATCTCGCGATGGCCGAGATCATCGGCTCACCCGCCCGGGCGCGTCAGACGGTGGAAGCAGTGCGTCGCTTGCGCGATATCGAGACGGGTGGGCGCGGCGACACCCCGGAGGCAACCGAACTTCGCCTCTCGATCCAAGACATCATCACGTCGGCACCGTCGGCGGCCGCAGCACGCATTGATTCTGCGCGGGCGGAGCGATGGCAGAAACTCAGCAACGCGCGGAGTAAGTCCGCCGAGGTGTTAGGACAGGCCGCGTCGTACGCGGTCGATCCTGAGCTGTACCGGCAGCGAAAGCTGATGCAAACGCTCGCGAACTCGCTTCCGACTGTTCGCGTGAAGTACATCCTTGGGCTTCCGCCGGAGCGCATCCGCGTGAACATGGAAATGCGCGAGCCCGACGCTGGCCTCAATATCTACGACAACCTCAAGAAGGAAGAGAACTGACCGTGCCGCTCATGAGCCGAACGCTGCCACTTGCGATCGGAGCAGTCCTGCTCCTGATTCTCGTCTTATTCAACACGACCTACACGGTGAGTTTCCACGAACTCGCCGTGCGGACGCGATTCGGCAAGCCCGAAGGCGTCGAGCGTGATGCCGGCCTCCACTTCAAGATGCCGTTCTTCATCGATCAGGTGACGAAGCTCGACACGCGCCTGCAGCTTGTCGACAGTCCGCTTGAAACGGTGATGACGAGCGATCAGCAGCAGGTCGTCGTGCAGGCGTTCCTCTTGTGGAAGATCGACGCGGGCGAAGATGCGCTGAAGTTCTATTCGTCCTACGGCTCGATCGACGAGGCGAACAAGGCGCTCGAGCAACAGTTGCAGGGCTCCCTTCGCGCGATCGGTGGCCTCTCGTTCAGCGACCTCGTCGGTGCGAAGAGCCGACTGCCCGATGCGGAGAAGGCGATCCTTGCCGACCTGTCTAAAGGAAGTCTCACGGGCATCGTTCCGGTGACGGTCGGGATTAGCCAAGTGCTCCTTCCGCCGAAGACGACGACGGCTGTCCTCAACCGCATGGCCGAAGTGCAGAAGACGCTTGCGAGCACTGAGCAGCAGCGCGGGGCCGCTGAAGCCGAAGCGATCAAGAGTGCGGCGCGGACGCAGGCCGACACCATCAAGAACTTCGCCGACACTTGGGCGCAACAGATTGCAGCTCGAGGAGACCAAGAAGCGGCGCGGTACTACCAAGAGATGACGAAGCACCGCGATCTCGCGATCTTCCTAGCGTGGCTCGACACGCTGAAGGCGGGTCTCGGTGGCGCGACGACGTTCGTCACCGATGTCAGCCACGAGCCCTTCCATATTCTTGACACCGGCGCCAACGTCGATGCGAACGGCATTCCGACACCGACAGCGCCGACCATTCAATCGGAACCGAAGGCGGGAACCGGAAGTGGTGCAGCACCGGCTCGCATCCCCGGAGGAAGCTGACCATGGCCGAGCGACCGACCGACGCGCCGCGCGGTGATTCCAGCGACGATGTCGACAATTCCAGCGGCGTGCCCACCGATGCCTCAGATACCAGCGCCGCGTTTGCCGAGGAGCCGCGCCGCGAGGCGAGCGCCCGTTTCGACGTCAAGGGCGAGCAGAGCGCATCTGCTGAGATGCGCGACGCGATGGACCCGGCAAACCAGAGCCTCGCCGAGGCGCTGCGGCTCTCGTATCGCGTCCTCCAAGTCGGAATCCTCGCGCTGGTCGTCACCTTCCTGTTCTCAGGCTTCCAGTCGGTTCGAGAGGGAGCGACCGGAGTCAAGACGATTTTCGGTCGAATCGTCGGTGACGCGGGCGGCGAACAACTCGCCCCAGGACTTCAGCCATTCTGGCCCTACCCGATCGGCGAGTTGATAGTCTTCGATCAGAAGTCTGGCGTGCGGTTGGAGGAGCAATTTGAGCCGCGCCGACGTGAAAACCTCGCGACCAAGGAAGCACAGATCAACGCCGAGGACTCCCTCCGCGACATGGTTGCGGGCAAAGATGGATTCGTGCTCACCGCTGACGGCGACATCGCGCACGTCGCGCTCAACGCCACCTACACGGTGCAAGACGCAGTGGAGTTCCTTGAACGGGTAAGTCCCGACACTGCACAGAAGAGCGGCACAGCTCAGAAGATAGTCCGAGCCGCGCTCATGCGGGCGATGGTCCTCGCGGCGGGGCAGTTCACGCTCCGCGATTTCATCGACAAGACCGATCCTGTGACCGCTGCGGTTCGCGAGCGGGCCCAAGAGATCTTGGACGAACTGCACACCGGCATCGTTGTCGCGGACATCACATTCATCGATCGTTCGCCACCGCGTTTCGTCGAGGGCAAGTTCCGCGAAGTGCAGGCCAAGCGTGCGGAAGCTGCGGCCGTTGTCGAGCACGCGAAACAAGAGGTCGCGGCAATCCTCACCGGTATCGCTGGCGAGCAGGCGCAGAGGGACTTGACCGAACTCATTCGTCAGTACGACGCGGCACTCGTGCGCGGCGATCAGGCGAGCGCAGATTCAGTTGCTGACGCCATTGGCAAGCGTTTCGAAGACGACGACGTCGGGGGAACTGTTGCTCGGGTCGTGCAGCGGGCGAAAGCCGGGGAAGCCACCGTGGAGGCGTCGCTCATCCGCGAGATCAGCCGTCTCCGCGGCCTCGCGCCCGCGTTCGAGCAGAATCCGCGGCAACTCACCCGACAGCTGTGGCTCGAAGCGCTGCGGACGGTGATGACCGGTCCCGAGGTCGAAATCGTCTCCGCGCCAAGAGGGATCGGCGCGTTTGATCTGAGGATTCTTTCGTCGCAGCAGGTCATGCAGTCGCGGCGACAAGCGGACCTCGATCGACGCAAGCGCGCGGCCGACGAGAACGAGTTGAAGTACGCGGACTGGCAGTTCGGCGGCTCACAGATCTTCATCGGTGGCAACGCAGGTCGATTGGACAACACGGCGACGAAGGGCAAGGGAAGAGACGACATTCCGAGCAACACCAACAGCGCGCAGCCAGCGAGGCAGCCGTAGCGTTGACGATCCCGAGACGAGGAAAGAGACATGGCGACGGGAATGGCGACGGCGCGACAATCGTTGGCTTTCGATGCGGACAAAGTGGTGCAGGCGGTGGGCCTCACCAAAGTGTTTAGCGACTTTTGGCTGCGTGCGAAGGCGCGAGCTGTCGATGGCATCGACTTCGAAATCAACCGCGGCGAGGTGTTCGGCCTGCTCGGACCCAACGGAAGTGGCAAGAGCACGACTATCAAAATGCTGCTCGGCCTGCTGCACAAGACGAAGGGCACACTGCTCGTCTTCGGACGCGATCCATCCGACGTCGCCGTCAAGAAGCGCATCGGGTACCTGCCCGAAGAGTCGTACATGTACCGTTTCCTCAATCCGCAGGAAACGCTTGATTACTACGCGAAGTTGTTCGGTCTAGGGCGCGCTGAGCGACAGCGCCGCATTGGCGAACTGCTGGAGATGGTCGGGCTGCACCAAGTGCGAAATCGTGCCGTTGGTGAATTTTCTAAGGGCATGACACGACGACTTGGGCTCGCGCAAGCGCTCATCAACGATCCCGAGTTCTTGATTCTCGACGAGCCAACCAGCGGACTCGATCCGGTTGGTGCTCGTCAAGTGAAGGACCTCTTGCTTGAGCTTGGCCGACGCGGAAAGACGATTCTGCTTTCGTCGCACATGCTCGACGAGGTAGAGGATGTGTGCGACCGAATGGTTGTGCTGTACGGCGGCAAAATCCGCGCGGAAGGCACGGCCGAGGCGCTTCTGACGGATGCGTCGCGAACGGTGATCACGATGCCGCGCATCGGTGCGGCGACGGTCGCTCGAATCGATCAAATGCTGCACGACACCGAAGGCGTCGGCATCGATTCGGTCGAGGCACCGCGCGAACGACTCGAAGACTTCTTCATGGACTTGGTAGAGAAGGCGCGTCAGGAGCAGATAGCAACCAGTGGTGCGCTGCACGGCGGCCGAACGGCGGCCTTCCTCGTCGATCCGGAGACGCCGCGCGACGGCGAGGGACTCGTCGACGACCTCGTTCGCGAGCGAATGGAGCCAGCGGCCCGCGCGGTTGAGATCAGCGCGAACGCAAAGAAAGTTCAAGATGCCGCGCGGCGCGATGACGTCCTCCAAGACCTCTTGCAGGACAAGCCTCGCCCCGAAGCGAAGGCGACGACCGCGAAGCCCGAGGTTGCGAAGCCACGCGATGTCGACGCAAGCGTGATCGAAGGTCTACTCGGCCCCACTGGTACGGGCTCGACCGGTACGAGCGGTCCCGGCGACGGTGGCAGCGCTACCGATCCGAAACACAAGGGCGACGGGGGACGTCGCTCGTGAGTCTTCTCAAGCTTCTACTTGTCCGTCTCGATGATCTTCAGCGCCGGGTGTCGGTTCGACTAACACTCTCGGCGCTGGTCACGGTCGCTGTAATCGCGTACTTCGGCGCTGCCTGGCTAAAGTCCTCAGAGATCCGTCGTGACGGAATGGCGATCGCGACGCTCCTCAAAGAGGCGAACCTCACGAAGCGCGACGAGGTCGCGGTGCAGTTCGCGGAGAAGGGAACTGTCACCGTCGGCGCCCGGACGTTCGGCAACGACAAGCTTGCGGGCTTTGCCAGGGCGCTCTACGAAGCTGACGGTCGTCTCGCCAATCCAGGTGCCGCAGCACGGCTGGTACTCGAAGATCGCATCCCGCGGTGGGTGCCGACATTCGTGCTTGCGGACGACCTCACGCTGGCGCTTTTGGGAACAGTCATTCTCGGGCTTCTACTCCTCGCGATCTGGGTCGGGCTCGTGGTGCCGATGGTCTTCGTCACGATCGGCACGGGCGTTCTGTGTGCGTTCCTCTGGTGGATCGGCAGCACGTCGTGGCTGGTAGCCGTCGCGTCGATCGCCACGCTCCTCTTCTCGTTCGTCCTCCTCGTGCGAGGGACATCGCTTGCGCTCGGCCGCGCGACGCCGATCTTCGCGATTGCCTCAACAGTGTTGCGCGAGGCGATGCGCCTCAAGATTGCCACGTTCTTCGTCGGAGTCTTGCTCATCGCGATTCCCGTGCTACCGCTCTGGATCAGTCGAAGCGAGCCGCTGCGTTATCAAATTCAAGCGTTCATCGCGCGGTCGATGGGGCTGCTGTTTCTGCTCGCAGCGTGCATGACGGTGTTTCTCGCGTGCGCGACCGTCGCCTTTGAGATTCGCGACAAACAGATCTGGCAGCTCATGACGAAGCCGGTTGCCCGGGTGCAATATCTCCTTGGTAAGTGGCTCGGCGTGGTCGCGTTGAACCTGATTCTTGTTCTCCTCGGCGGCGTCGCGATCTTCACGTACGTGCAGTACATGCAGACTCGGCCCGCGAAGGACCAATACGATCAGATGGCGGTGCACGAGGAGATCCTCGTAGCGAGGGCTGGGCGCTTTCCGACCTATCGCAAACTCTCCGGCGACGAAGCTCGCGAGATCGTGCAGAAGCGGATCGACTCAGATCCACTCCTGAAAGCCGACATCGAAAATGGAGAGCGCGGTGAACTCGACGTCATTCGCGATTTGGCGCGGCAGGTTCACCAAGAGTTCCTCGCGGCGCAGCGCAGCATCGGAGCTGGCGAGTTTCGCGACTACGTGTTCGAAGACCTCTTGCCTGCGAAGCGGATGAACGCGGCGTTGACCTTGCGGTACGCATTCGACATCGGGCGCATCGATCCGCATGAGGTGCACTCCGCGATTTTCCGGTTCGCCGACGGCTCGTATATTCAGCGCGACTTCGTCCCAGCGCAGGCCCACGTTTTGACGCTGCCTGCTCAGCTGATTGATGAGAACGGACGTCTTGAAGTCAGCATCATCAATGGAACACCAGGGAACGACGCAAACGGCAACCCAACGGTGATTCCAGGCATCGGTGTGATGCTCTTCAAGCCCGACGCGTTCGAAGTGCTGTATCGCGTTGACACCTTCGAATGGAACTTCATCCGCGCGCTCGCCGTTCAGTTCATGAAGCTCGCGTTTCTCAGTATGTTCGGCGTGTGCGCGGCGACGGTTCTGTCGTTTCCGGTCGCATGCGTTCTGAGTTTTACGGTGCTGTCGATCGGCAGCCTCGCGCCGTTCCTCGGCATGTCGCTCGACGAGTACCGCATCAAGAGCGACGCGCCCGCCCTCTGGCAGGCGTTCCAGTTCGTCATCAAAACTGTGGCGACCGGGGCGGAGTGGATGCTGCGCGCCTTCGGCGAAGTCCGGCCGACCGCGCTTCTCGTAGAGGGTCGTGTCATCGGATGGCCGGATCTACTCCGAACCTTTGTCATCATTGGCGCCGTATGGACCGGCGGAGCTTTTGTGCTTGGATATGTAGTGTTCAGGCGAAAAGAACTCGCGACCTATAGCGGTAATACATGAGCGCACCAACACTCCACCTTCCGAGGGCGCGCGAATGATGAACGATCGCGTCATACAGTTCGTGTCAGTTGGTGCCGCTGTAGCGCTCCTTGGCGTTGGCGGCGCACTCTTGCCAAGAGTCGTTGACAGTGCCGGTGAGCCCTACCTACTTTTTCGCGTGGGAGAAGGTGCCGCAGCGACGACCGAACGTGTCCGCTTCGGCGAACTCCGCACGCTGACCACGATCGCGCCCGGAGGCGGCAGTCCATTCGAGATCGCCTTCGACGGTGGCAGCCAGAAGTGGGAGGGTCCGTTCGGATCGACCGTGAACGTCGGAGCGCTCATCAACGGCGACATGCAGCGATTCGAGGGCGTCCTTGAAAGCACCGATGGGTATGGGCTGCGCTATACCGACGTTGCCGTTGAAGGCGCGCCCCCAATCGTCGCGCTCGGTACTGCGCTCGGTGCGTTTCGTGGACTCATCGTGGATTACCTATGGATCAAGGTAAACATGATGAAAGAGAAGGGCCTCTTCTACGAGGTCATGGGCGACGCCGATCTCATCACGAAACTACAGCCGCGCTTCGGTGAGGTGTGGGCATTCCATGGCCACAACATGGCCTACAACATCAGCGTTCTGACGAATACGCCGGAAGAACGCTGGGAATGGGTCAAAGCTGGTATCGACCTCGTGCGCGATCGCGGACTGCGCTACAACCCCAACGACGTCGTCCTGCACAAGGAACTCGCGTTCTTCTTCGCGCACAAGATCGACGGCGTGGCCGACGACGCGCACCTCTACTACAAACGAGCGCTGGCACGCGAGTGGCATTACTTGTTAGGCGAGCCACCGTACGGATATCCCGAACGAGTTCGGTGGATCAAGATGATCGCCGACGCACCGGAAACGCTTGAAGAACTTGAGCACGCCAACCCCGAAGTGACGGAGCTCGTCGCACGCCTTAGGAGCGAGCTCGCAGCCGTCGATGACCGCGCCGAGTTGAAGTTCGACCGTGACTTGCTCCTGAGCTACGGGCAATGGGCGACGGTCAAGACGTCGGCGTACGCCCGCCTTATGGGCCTTGAGCAGCGTCTCTTGAAGACTGAGGGAGAGGAAGCGGCGAGTGCGCGCAACCGTCTCTATCAGGCGTTCGAGAAAACGTTTGGCGATCCAAAGCTCAAGCAGGCGGGCGGGCAGTTCATCGCATTCCTCCGTCGCAAGGTCTTGTCCGAGTCGTACAACATGGACACGCGGCTCATGTATCAGTTCACGCGCGATACCGGGCCGCTCGATTGGCGACATCCGCAGGCGCACGCGCTGTACTGGTCGCGAAAGGGCAACGATTCAGCGTCGTTGCGCTATGCGCTGTCGGACAATCTTTCGAAGATCATCAACAACAACCGCGTCGAGATTCAAGCGATGCAGGCGATGGCGCGCTCAGGACTCATGTCGGTCGATCCGCTGTCGGAAGACAATCCAGCCCGCCTGAACGATCCACGCTGGACCAAGATCATCCAGCAGTACTTTGCGCGGCTGTACACGAAATACGTGGATCGCACTGCGGCTGCTGCGGATACGTTCGCGAACTTCTACGAGAACTTCTCAAAGAATGCTGTGCGCGAACTCTTCCGCGCTGGCGATCTCGAGGGCGCTCAAGCCATCCTCAATGATCTCGATGCGAAGTTCGGCTCGGGTGGCATTGTGCCGAACGCGGGGTACCAAGCGCCACTCGACGTGCTGGTGCAGAAGTGGACTGAGGGCGAATACGAGATGCAGCCCGACGTCGCGCGGTCGGATGTTTTCGAGGCATTGCGCCGCGGATTCCGCGAAGGAATCCTGTTGGGCCGGAAGCAGACGCTCGACGATGCACTGAAGTTTGCTCGCGACGTCACCATGTTCTTCAAAGAGAACAAGTACAACGACTTCGTCAATAAGTTTGGCGAAGGTCGCATGAAGGATCTCATCGGCGAGCTTGAGTCGAGCGTGCGTGACGTGTTGCGATTCGTGCTGCTCGACTCATCGCAACCGCTCATCGATCGCTTGCTGATCTTCCGTAATGCACCGGAGAAAGAGCGTCGTGAGGTGTTCGATCTTGTGAAACCGTCGCTCGAAGCAGAGTTCAAGCTCAGTCCGCTGAGTCGCTCGCTGACCGTTGCCGATGTTCTCCCCGAGCCGCCGGGGCTTGCGGAGTTTCGCGGGCAGCAAGCGGCGGAGGCGGATCGCGCCGCGAAGGCCAAGGCAAGCGGCGCGAAGTCTGAAGTCGAGCGGAAGTGAGCAGAGGGAAGCCCATGCGACCACCGTGCATTTTGGCGATCGGAAGAAACTACGCGGACCACGCTGCTGAAATGGGCGGGACGGCGCTCGGTAACCCAATCGTCTTTATGAAGAACCCGGCGTCGGTCATCGGCGACGGCGATTCCATCGTGATTCCGCCAATTTGCCAAGAGCACGGGCCGCAAGTCGATTGGGAGGGAGAGCTCGCAGTCGTCCTCGGGCGTGATTGTCGTGATGTCGCGCTCGACGAAGCGATGAACTGCATCGCGGGTTACGCGGTGGCGAACGATGTGAGCGCGCGCTGGTGGCAGAAGGAAGGATCAGGCGGACAGTTCTGTCGCGGCAAGAGTTTCGATACCTTCTGTCCGATGTCGGCGATGACGCCTGCTTCGACGGTGGGCGATCCGCAAACGCTCACGCTCAAGACGTCGTTGAATGGCGAAGTGGTGCAGGAGTCGTCAACAGGCCTGATGCTGTTTCCGGTGGCGACGTTGGTGCACCAGCTCTCGCGCGGCACGACGCTCGTCAAGGGCACCGTAATGCTCACAGGCACACCAGCGGGCGTTGGCTTCGCACGCAAGCCGCCGCGGTTCCTCAAGCACGGCGATGTCGTCGAAGTCGAGATCACGCGTGTCGGGCGGCTACGAAATCCAGTCGTCGAGGTCTAACACTTCCGGCGTCAGGTTTGGCCTCATGTGGGGGCCTTGATATCGAACGCTTTTCGCACTTCCTCGATGAGCTGCGTGACCTGAAATGGTTTGAAGAGGAAGCAGTGCAGTCCTTCTTGACTACAGCGCACGATCGAATGGTGCGGGTCGTAGCCGAAGCCTGTCATTAAGATCACGGGCGTCGGATCTTTGAGATCCTTCACGGCTTTGAAGACCTCATAGCCGTTGCGATCGGGCATGCGCACGTCGCTGATGACGAGATCAAACGCCATCCCAGCCGAGGAATCGGAGCGAATCGCCTCGATCGCTGGACCGCCACTTGAGAAACTCGTGACATCGCAGCCCTTTTGAACGAGCACCGCGACGATGGTGTCGCGGATTGATGCCTCGTCGTCGGCGACGAGCACGCGTTTCCCTTCGAAACTGGGCTCGCGTTCTCCCTCGCGGAGTATTTCTTCCACACCCAAAATCGTTTGCGGGCCGCTCGTCGCCGCTTCAATTCTGTGTTTCACGCTGGAAACAGCGTCGAGAATCTTTTCCGCCAGCTCGATCGTGCTTTGCTCGGCACCTTCTTCGATGGACTCAGCCGCGCGCGCGATCGAGTCAAGCGGTCCGCTGATCTCTCCCATCACGTTCGTCGCGACACGGCGATTCGTGGTGCGGCGTTCGACAACGAGCATGTCGAGAATGTTGAGTGCGAGCGCGACATATCGACCAAACACTTCGGCGCAGTAGCGATCCTCGTCGCCGAAGGCGTCGAGTTTGTCGCTCTCGGCGTTGAAGATCCCGACGACGTGGTCGTGAAGCCGAAGCGGAATCGTGAGCGCACTCCGCGCGCCCGGCAATCCGCGCAGGTAGCGCGGGTCGTGCTCGACATCGTGGCAGACGTACCCTTCGCCGCTCGTCGCGACGAGTCCCGAAATTCCGTTGTCGACCGGCTTCGCAAAGATCTTTTCGCCAATGCCAAGCGGTGCGAGTCCGTTGCAGAAGACGAGCTCAAGCTGTTGCGTCTCGCGATTTAGCAGACGGAACTCAAAGTGATCCCATCCGAAGACGTTGCGGACGGCAGCGACGACTCGGCCGTCGAGCATCTTGAGCCGCTCCGCGGGGTTGATGCTCTCGATTGCCTCAGCGTCCATCCGCAGCAGGTCGGCCCCCGCCGTATCGATCGCGTCGAGGCGCTCTTGCACTCGCCGACCCTCGGTGACGTCGAGGAGGAGCGCGGCGATCCGGTCGGGTGCGATGAGTGCACCATCGATCGCTCCGTTGCCCGGTGCGGGCTCCGTGCTCGGTGCGAGGCCGCTCGCCACCACTTCGTACGATCGACTGCCAACGCGAAAGGTGCGGCGCTCACTGGTGCCGCCGTCAAGGGAAACCGCTCCCGAGCGCGCCGAGTTCAACACCTCGGTACAGGTATCGACGAACTTTCGGAGTACGTCCGGGCTTTGGACCGCCAGTTCGTGGTTCATCCACGCAATCTCGCCACCGGCCTCGACGATTCCGACTCCCTCGCCGAGCGCGTCGAGCACCGCCGCAGCCGTAGCGTCGGGCAGGGGTGGGGAGATGGTCCTGAGCGCAGCACTTCGGCCCGCCACGGTCGACGCGTCGACGAGTTCATACTCGGCGGCGAGGCGTTCGCGAAGTGCTGGGTCAAGCGCCGTGCCGGGCGCGAGGATGATCCGAGGTCGTTCGGCTGACATAACGCACGGTGCTGAAGGAGGCGCCGGACCGAGTGTACCCCCGTTCTTCCCAGAATCGAGTTTCTCCTGTCGCATGTACCATGCATCCGCGAACGCACGGACGCCGCCTTCTCTTCAGTGAGCGCTTTCTCGCCATCGCCGACGACGACCTCTCCGCCTGCGGGCGCTGCCGTCTACGCGCAGCGCTTGGCCAAGCGTTTTGGGCGGGTACTTGCTGTCCGAGACGTCTCGTTCGTCGTGCCTGAACGCTGCGTTTGCGGGCTCCTGGGGCCCAACGGTGCCGGCAAGTCGACAACGATTCGCATGCTCGCGGGGTTGCTCGTCCCGGACGAAGGCGAGTTGCGCGTAGCGGGATTTGACCTTCGGTGCGACGCCAACGCCGCACGTCGCGTGACCGGCTACTTGCCCGAATCGGCACCGATCCACCCGGAACTGCGGACGCGCGAGTTTCTCGCATATCGGGGCGGCCTCATCGGTCTGAGCGGCGCCGCCTTGGCCTCGTCGATCGAACGGGTTGTCCAAGCCTGTTCGCTTCAGCCGGTGTGGGGTCGCTTGGTTGGCGCGCTCAGTAAGGGATACCGCCAGCGTGTCGGCCTCGCGGCAGCAATTCTCGGCGATCCGCGGCTCGTCATTCTCGACGAACCCTCAGTCGGCCTCGATCCACACCAACTCCTTGAGTTCCGCCGGCTGATTCGCGACCTCAGCCGCGAACGGGCGGTGTTGCTCTCAAGCCACATCTTGGCGGAGGTTGAGGCGACGTGCGATCGCGCCGTACTGATGTCCCAAGGTTCGCTGGTCGCGGAAGGGTCGATGGACGAACTCCGTTCGCGCGGCCGTGTTCGCTACGTCATCGAAGCGCGCGGTGACGCGGTGCGCTCGGCGATCGCATCGATCCCGGGTCTGGGTTCGGTGCGCGAACAGCGACTTGACGGTGAATGGCGCCGGGTTGAGGCAGACTCAGCCGACGCGACCGATCTCCGCGAAGCGATTGCGATCGCACTCGAGCGTTTAGGCGTTCCGGTGCGCGAGTTGCGTCGCGATCGCGCGTCGCTGGAGTCACTCTTCGTGAAAGCGACCGGCGCGCGCGAGGCCGACGCAGCATGACTGCGCTCCGAGCAATCTTCCGTCGTGAGTTGTTAGCGACGTTCGCAACGCCAGTGGCGTACGTCACGCTGGCGCTACTCGCGAGCCTGCTTGGTGCCATCTTCGTTGTCGTCACGCTGCGCACCGGAGAGCCCGCGACGCTTCGGGTTGCGTTCCTTGCCGCAGCGTGGGCGCTCCTAGCCGCAGCACCAGCGATGTCGATGCGGTCGTTTAGTGAAGAATTCCGCCAAGGCACGTGGGAGACGCTGCTGGCGGCACCGATTCGTCCCTGGCACGCGGTGCTCGCGAAGTTTCTCGCAGGGTGCGTCTTTCTGGCGGTGCTCGTGGGTGTTCCGTCGCTCGTACTCGCGATCGTTCTCGAACTGCATGGAGATCCGGACTGGGGCGAAATGGCCTCGGGCTACGGTGGCCTCATGCTCGCGAGTGCAGCGTTCCTTGCGATCGGGATCTTGGCGTCAACGCTCACGTCGAATCAACTCGTCGCGTTTCTCGTCCCAGTGTTCGTCATGTTCGCGCTCTCGCTCGGTAGTCGCGCGCTGGGTGCGATTCTGCCAGCGGAATGGGCGTCCATCGCGTTCGGAGCTGATCCGTTGCGCCGGGTTGAGGACTTTGTCCTTGGGCTCGTCGACACAGCCAACGTCGTCTACTTCATCGCTGTTACCGCGGCCGCACTAGCTATTGCGTCGGTCAGTCTGGGGCGCGTCCGAGAGGGCGGTTTCGGCGGTCGGGCCCGCACAGCGCTTGGTCGATTGGCGTGGCGAGGCGAGGCGCTCGTCTTTGCGCTCGGTGCGCTCGCTGCCGCAGGCGCGGCGACGGCGCTTGCTGGTGTTCCGATCTTGCGTGCCGAGATTGATGGGACCAAGACTCGTGCGTACTCGCTGTCGCCATCGTCTGAGGAACTCGCTCGTTCGCTCTCGGGCGACTGGACGATCGCGATGCTGGTCGGCAATCAACGAGCTGATCTCGCTTCGCTCAGGCGCGTTGATGAAGTGCTTGCGAACCTGACGGCGGCGAACCCGACGATACGGACCGAGCGCATCGACCCAGATGATGCCCGCAGCGGCGCGCAGTTCGAGGCGCTGCTTGAACGCCTCGCGCGTGCAGACGCGCCAGCGCTCGCGGCATGGACACCCGCGCTCGAGAGCGCCTTTGCGGGTTATGACGAGCTGCGGTCGTTCGCACGGGAGGAGTTGCAAGCACTGCTGCCGGTGATCGCGGGTTTGGCAGCGGACGCGACGCTTCGCCCTCAGCTTGAACAACTCGCTGGTGGGCTGGCGCAGCTCACCGACCTCTCGAACGATGCAGGCGAGTCGTTCATCGAATCTGTCCGCACGTTGCTGCGCACCAGCGCGACGCGCCCGCTACCAGACTACGAAGGCGCGCGCAGCGCGCTCGTGGCCAATGACCGACTTTGGGCCGACCAATTCGGAACGGTGGCAACGCTGGCGCGCGGCTGGAGCGCGAGTGCCCAACTTCCCGACGGCGTACGAGCGTGGGCGAAGTCGCGCGGCGAACAGTTCGAGCGACAGGCGACGCGCTGCCGAACGGAGCAATACGCACTGGAGGAGTTGCCAGACCTCGCTTCAGGTGATGTCGGACGCATCGTCGGCGAAGGCGAGTGCGCGGTGATCCTCTCGCCGCGCGGCGCGATTGCGATTCCGTCGTGGCAGCTCGTCCCCGCCGCGGGTAGCGGGCAGGGTCGATCTCGTCTTGGTTTCGACTTCGCTGCCCGCGCGGAGCAAACGCTCGCTGGCGCGATCCGATCGCTCTCGGTCGAGCGCATGCCGATGGTGTGCTTCGTGCATTCGGAAGACCGCTCGCTTCTCGCTCGCGCCGAAGATCGTAACGAGTTAGTCGCGGTCGCGGACGCGTTGAAAACAGCGCGTTTCGCGGTGCGTGAGTGGCCCGTGACGACCTCCGCCACCCCACCCGCGGCAGCGAAGGGACAGACGACGGTGTTCGTGATCGTGCCGCCACTCAAGCGAGAGGGACTCCAAGTATCAGAGCGGGAGAAGCGACTGCTTGAGGTCACGCGCGGTCTTATCGCCCGCCGCGAGCCGCTGCTCGTGACGTTTGCGCGAAACCTGCTGCCGATCTTTGGACAGAAGGATCCGTGGGACAACGTGGCGCGTGAGCTGGGCGTCACCGTCGACACCGGTCGGGTCATCCTCGAACTGGTACCGACCTCAGCGGACAAGACCGAGACCCGGCCTTGGCAAGAGGTCGAGCGGATGAATGTGGGGCATCCGATCGGTGCCGCTGTCTCGGGTCAACCGGCGATATTCAACCACCCGAATCCGATCTCAACACTGCCTAGCGTGTCCGCCGTCACCATCGCGAGCATCGAGCCCGGCGCGAATCGCTGGCTTGAAGACGACTGGCGCGGCGATGGACTCGCAGCGCGGGCAGTGCCGACCACGAAACGATTGAGCGACGCGATACCGATTGTGGTCGCGATTGAGCGCGACGATGCCGCGACGAAACGACACGCTCGTGCAGTCGTCATTGGCAGCGGTGGCTGGTTGCTGTCGGCGATCGCCGACGCAGCTCAGTCGTTGGGTGGCGATCGCTACTCGCTGACGAGCCCGGGAAATCGTGGGCTCATGCTTGCGTCTGTCGCGTGGCTTGCGGGCCTCGACGCGACGGGATACGGCGGCGCGAATCGTGAAAGCGCGCGTGTGGGCGAAGTGAGTGACGCGTCGCGAGCGACGTGGTTCGTGATACTCGTCGGTGGAGTGCCTCTCGCGATTACTGCGGCTGGAGTCGGCGTGTGGATGCGGCGTCGGAGGGATGTCTGATGCGAGTAGCGCGAACGCTAATCGTATGGGCGATCGCTGCTGCGCTCGGCGGCGCGTGGTGGTCGTTGCGCGGCGCGGTGGCGTCGCGCGGCGCCGACCGATCGGCGAGCGCTCCGGTCTTTGCCGATTCGGACGAGATCGCCGTGGAGTCGATCGACCACATCCGCCTCGCGCGTCGCGGCGCTGAGGTGATGGAGTTCCGCCGCGCGAACGGGCGATGGATGCAGACGGCGCCGTTTCCGATCGACCTTGACGATTGGTCTGCTCGACAGCTGGCGCAACTCGCGGCGTCGCTCGTCCGGATGCACGAGGTGCCTCTAGCAGAGAGTGATGCGAAGGCGCTCGGGTTCGCTCCGCCGGTGGCAACGCTCGTGCTCGAAGGTGCTGGCAGGTCGTGGACGCTTGAGTTTGGAAAACGCGGTGTCGCGGGGCGCGCGTTCGCGCGACGCGTCGATGCGCCACATCCCGGCGCTACTTCTGCACTAACCGCGTCACCCATCATGGTCATCGAAGGGCCGCTGTACGAGCGAACTGTGGAAGCCGACCCGCGCGAGTGGCGATCTCGGTCGCTCTTCCCAGACGCGCTCGGTCGAGCGAAGACGATCTCATGGAACGTCGGCGACGCGAAAATCGAACTGGGGCGCGAAGGCGACCGCTGGCAGCTGCGGTCGCCGATCAAGGCCCGCGCCGACAAAGAACGAGTCGAGGAACTCGTCGCTGGCATCGTTCGGACACGGAGTGATGGGTTTCTGGCAGATGCCCCCAAGGATTTGACGACGTTTGGCCTTGCGAGCCCAGCGGCGTCGATCAGCGTCGTGTTTGACGGCGACGAAGGGAGCGCGACGCGGACGCTGAAGATCGGCGGATTGTTAGGCGTCGGGACCAATGATCGGTATGCAGCAATCGACGGGGTCGCATCGGTCATGCGCATTTCCGCCGGGACTCAGGCAGTGCTTCTGCCTCGCATCGAAACGCTGATTGATCCGTCGGGCTCGGGAGCGCGACCCGCGGACGTCAAACGCATCGAAGTGCGGCCGAAGAACTCCGACGCCTTTGAGTTCGTGCGTGATCTCGATCGTTGGACGGCCTCGCGCATCGTCGGAGGCGTCACATCGCCCGCGATCGCGATTCCTTCCGAGGGACCGGAGCGACTGCTCAAACAACTGTGCGTCGATCGCGCCCCGGAGCTCGCGCTTGGGACGTTTCCTGCGGCCATGGAAGTAGCTCAGGTCTTACTCTTCGGATTCGATCAGCGTCCGCTCGATGTGGTACGCGTTGCGAAGGACACGAAGACCGGGAAGTGGGGCTTCGAGAATGGCGACGGCGCGCTGCGCATTCATCCTGGCGGCACGCCCGTCGTACTTCTCGCGGATGATTTCGGCGTTCCAAAGTGATCGTTACGGCACGGGATCGTGCCCGTGGCCACCCCACGGATGGCAGCGAACGACCCGGCGGACAGTGAGCCAACTGCCGCGAAGTGCGCCGTGCCGGCGCAGCGCTTCAAGACCATAGAACGAGCAGCTGGGATTGAAGCGGCAGTGGCCGCCGAGCAGGGGACCCAGCGTGCGCTGGTACCCAAGCACGATCACGATGAGACTTCGGGCGGCGAGCGACGGTCGTCGTTCGCCGCCGGATCGCGATTGCGTCGGTCGTGTCGTTTCACCCATGTGCGGTGCAGGTGTTCCATCGCTCCAACGAGCAACTCTTGATACGCGTTGAGCGGAAGATCCGGGTGTGCGTGCGAGGAGACCACCACATCGTACGGGCCTGGCATACTCTCACGCGACGTGCGGAACGCTTCGCGAATCATGCGCTTGAGTCGGTTCCGCCGCACGGCGTTGCCGACGCGCCGGCCGATCGAGAGCCCGAGGCGAAGACCACCGAGTTCATTGGGAACCGCGTGCACGACTAACGGTCCGCGCTCGGTTCGCGTTTTGGCAGCGAACACCGCTTGAAACTCGCGTCGATGCGTGAGTCGGAAGCTGCGCGTGAAGCGATTTGGGCGCGGCACAGCGGGTGTCATGCGTCGCGCTCCATCTCATCGTGATACCGCCGCATGAGACGCTCACGGGTGAGCAGTCCTTCGCATCGACCGTTCGCGTCGAGGACTGGAATCGACGATAGATCACTGTCGCGGAATCGGTCGAGCGCCACATCGAGCGTCTCGTGTGCCGCGACCGAGGGCATTTTCAGGCGCATGATCTCGCTGACTTGCAAGAGCTGCAGCGCTTCGCGATGGACGAGCGCAGCGCGAAGTTCACGCCCGCCCACGATGCCGTGCACGCGTCCGTCGGGCGAGAGCACGATGAACTCGCCGACATCGCAACGATCCGCGACTTGAAGCAGTCGGTCGGCGGTGTCGTCGGCGCGCACCGTAATCGGCGGCGAAAGTGTCACATCGCGCACAGTGAGGCGGCGGAGGAGGGACTGATCTCCGAGCGTGCCGAGCCGCACCCCTTGATCGCGGAGAACGCCGGTGTACGCGCTTTCGCGTTCAAGCGCTCGTGCCACGAGCGTCGCCACTGTCGCCGTCAGCATGAGTGGGAGAATCGTGCTGTAGTCGCCTGTGAGCTCATAGACCAAGAGGATTCCGCTGAGCGGCGCGTGGGTCGTGCCAGCGACGGCGCCGGCCATTCCGACGAGCGCGAAGTGCGCCGGTGTCGCAGTGGGCATGATGCCCGTCGCTTTGACGATGGTTCCGAAGACTCCGCCCGTCAGCGCGCCGAGGAGAAGACTCGGGGCGAAAAGACCCCCCGATCCGCCTGACCCGAGCGTGAGCGACGTTCCGACGATCTTGAAGACGAGCCACCCGACGAGCAGGAAGATGAGGGGACTAGGGGCGAGCTCATAGGTCGACGGAACGAGAAGCTGCGTGACTGACGAGTACCCGTTTCCCATAAAGAGCGGAACCTCGAATCCTCCTTCCGAGGGGTCGAGCGCCACGTAGCCAAGCCCGAGTGCGCCGAGAAGTAATCCTCCGACGGCGGGGCGAAGGAACCGGGGGATAGGCGAAGCGCTGAAGATCCGCTCTGAGAGGCGCAGTCCGCGTGTGAAGAGGACCGAGACTGCCCCGCACGCGACGCCGAGTAAGACAAACGCGGGGGCACTCTCGACGGTCAGGACGTGGCGCATCGCGGCGAAGACGCTGGGGTCGGCGCCGAACAGCGGCTGGGGAGTGCCGAGGATTGTTTGCGTCGCGGCGCTTGAGAGGACGCTCGCGACGACGATGGGTGCGAACGTGCGGATGGAGAAGTCGCGAAGTAGCACTTCGAGCGCGAAGAAGACGCCTGCGATCGGAGCGTTGAAGACCGCCGCGATGCCGCCCGCGGCGCCAGCGCCGAGCAACGTCGTCACTCCGTCGCGGTCGAGCTTCGCCCAGCGGCCGATCGATGAACCAATCGCGGCGCCGATGGTCACCATCGGTCCCTCGGGTCCGGCCGAGCCGCCGGAAACGATTGTCGCTGTCGACGCGAGCCACTGTCGGACCGCGAGCCGAAACGGGAGGGCCGATCGCAGTCGTGCAACCGAGTAGAGGACGGCGGACACCCCGTGGCCACGCAGATCGACCGGGACGAGCCACAGAACTGCCGCACACACCAGGCCGCCGACCGCTGGGGCCAGCGGCAACACCCAGAAAACGCTGTGCGGGTTCTGCTGGAGCCAGCCCTCCGCCGCGTGCTCTGCCCACTGGATCGGCCGGATAAAAGCGAGCGCCACGATCCCCATCACCACGCCGAACACCGACGCGTAGATTAACAGCCGCCATTCACCCGGAACCCGCGTCATTCCCGCTTCAGCTGCGGCGGGGGGGAGCAGTGGACCGGGCGAATCGGACATGAATTTGTTGTACCACGCCACCGGTGCGATCGCCGATGGGCTCGCGGCCCGGCTGGGGGTTCGGTATAGTGCTTCGTTCGGCTCGCGCGGGCCGATCTCGCCTCGGGCCCGATCCGGCCTCTGGGTGAACCTTTGGGTGAAGGGACTCCTCCTTCGATCGCATCGCATCCGGATCCTGCTGAACGCTCATGATCGACGCACTCAAGAGCGACGAGATCGTTAACAAGCTCGGTGGCCGCTTCAAGCTCACTGCGCTCATCCAGCGCCGTCTGAGCGAACTCATCGACGGCGCTCGACCGCTCGTCGAGCGCAATGGGCGGAGTGACTTCGAAGTCGTGATCGACGAGATCATGCACGAGAAGATCACGATCGACTTCGAGGCCAGCGGTATTCCGCTCCCCGACGAAGACTCGAACTAACGCGAACGAACGAACGCGCGAACGAACGCGTGAACTAACGAATGTACCGTGGAAATACACAAGCCCTAGCGTCGCTGCGTGGACGTCGGGTGTTGGTGGCGTTGAGCGGTGGTATCGCGTGCTACAAGACCTGTTCGGTCGTGAGCACCTTGGCGCAGCACGGCTGCGAGGTGCACGTCGCGATGACGCTCGGCGCGACGAAGTTCGTGACACCGCTGACGCTCGAGGCGTTGAGCGGTCGTCCGGTGTACGCCGACATCTGGGACGGGGCCGACCGGAGCGATCCGCAGCACATCAAGCTGGCGAAGTCGATCGAAGTCGCGATCGTCGCGCCGTGTTCGATGGACCTCCTCGCCAAGGTCGTTCATGGCTTCACGGACGATCCGGTGAGCTTGCTGCTTGCCGCCATCGATCGTTCCGCGCAGCCGGTGGTTCTTGCTCCGAGCATGAACGACGCGATGTGGAATCAGCCAGCGACGCAGCGCAATCTCGAAGCGGCAGAGAGGGACGGGTTTCGCGTCCTCGCTCCGGGCAGCGGCTGGCAAGCATGTAGGACGGTGGGAGCGGGGCGGTTACCGGAGCCGGACGACCTCGTCGAGGCGCTGGCGGCAGCGTTCGCCGCGCGACTCGGAGCCAGTTGAGGCTTAGTCAGCGGAAGCGATGACAGGATCAAGAAAAATTACTGGCTCGCAGCATCGGCTTCGGGCAGAGTGTCGTATGGACAAGTGCCCCGTGCGGGAAGCGGGGCATCATTTCTCAAGCCCCGAGTCGCACAATCGGCGCCGACAGCGCGCAGATGAACGTGCGGTTTGCGGCGGATTCCCGCACGTGGCACGCCGCCACGACACGCTGGCCTGAACGCCCACACGGGCAACTGGACACACTCTCATGACAACGGTTCAACGCGCGGTCGCGCTCACGCTCGGTTCCGCGCTACTCTTTGGCGTTGGTGGTCTCGGCACGCTTGCACTCGCTTCGACCGAAGGGCGAGTCACGAAGCGAGCGGTCCGCACGCCCGATCCGATGACGGCGCTCGCCGAACGCGATTGCCGATTCGAAACCAGCGTCGTCATGATTCCCCAGCCGCCGCTGCTGCTCGCGGTTGCACCGACGGACAGCGGTGATGGCGCTGGTGGCGGCGTCGCCGGTTCGTGCCCGCAAGAGATCTCTACACACACGAGTTCAAACTTCGGCCCGGGAACGTACTTCGTACAAGCGGGGATCGGAGAGCAAGAGATCGCAGCTGCGTCCTATGTGGTGGCTGCGGACAAGTTCCCGCTGAAGATCGACCTCACCGAGATCATCTTCGCGACAGTGAACGCGAGTGTCACGACGACAACGCAATGGTCCGTGTTGATCTGGGAAGGCACTCCAGCCTCAGGCGGGCCGAAGTACGTCTTCTCGTCAGACGGTGATCTCATTCCGCACATCGTCCTGCCTCCGGGCACGACCGGCGTGAACGTCCAGTTCGCAGTGCAATCGGAAGATCCAGCCGACGATCTGGTGATCAACGACAACGGTTCCCACACCTTCAGCGTCGGTTACCGGATCGACAAGCACAACCAACAAACGGCGGATCCGTGCTTCGTCGCGCCGCCAAGCTGCTGCAACGCATTTCCGTGCGTCGACTTCGGCGGCTTGCAGGCGGCGAGTCAGAACTGGATCTTCTTGCTGAATTGCGGCCGGTTCGGTTGCGGCACCGGCTGGAAGAGCTTCTCGCAGTTGCCAGTGTTTTGTAAGCCGTCCGGCGACTGGGTCATCCGCGCGAAGTGGACCTCGTACACCTGCGTGCCGCCGGAGCCGAAGGGTGCCTGCTGCGTTCCCGGGAATACTTGCATCTTCGTGACGCAAGCCGAGTGTGCGACCGCGAGCGGTACATACCAAGGCGACGATGTGTTCTGTGGCATCGGTTCCTGCCAACCGCAGAACGTCGCGTGCTGCTTCGCCGCGACTGGCGGATGTCTCAACCTCTCCGCCGCGAACTGCTCGGCGGCAGGCGGAGTGCCCGGCGCGGCAGGAACGAACTGCACCGGCTTCATCTGCTTCCCGACTGGCGCGTGCTGTCTGCCGAACGGAAGTTGCATCGGACCGGTCAGTCCTGAGACCTGCGCCGCGCAGGGCGGGACGTTCAAAGGAAACAACACGACGTGCGCCGCAACGGTTTGCCCGCAACCGACGGGGTCGTGTTGCTTCACCACGGGATTCTGCCTGGTGCTGAATCAGGCCGACTGCGCCGCGGCTGGCGCCACGTGGGGTGGGCCGGGTACCAACTGCGCCGACACCAACGGCAACGGAACGCCGGACGCCTGCGAGTCGAATCCGGCTGATCTCAATCACGATGGGAACGTCAACTCGGCGGATCTCGGAATCTTGCTCGGCAGCTGGGGACAGGCCGGTGGTCCCGCCGACCTCAGCGGCGACGGCGTCGTCGGCTCTGCGGACATTTCGATTCTTCTCGGTGCTTGGGGCTAACAGCACCGCGCTCACGGACCCGGAGAGGTGATGCGACATCAAGGCTGCTACCGCGGCCTTGATGTCTTTTTGCGTTGAACGGGCGATGACCGATGGAAGAGTGCATGAAGGCAACGATCTTCGCGCTCATGGCTGGACTCTGCTGGGGTATTGGTGAGGTCTGCACGAAAAGCGTCCTGCACTCCGGCAAGGTCGGGCCACTCACCGCGATCGCGGTCCGTTCAGCGATCGCGCTGCCGATCATCTGGCTCGTTTGGTTCTTGGCTCGCGACGGCGTCTTTGGGGCTGCGGCCGAGCCGAAGGGCTGGATGCGTGCGGAGTCCTCGATTCTCGTCAAGCTCGTTCTGGGCTCGGGACTGCTCGCAGGGGCGATCGCCATGGTGTGCTTCTATCTGTCGCTCAAATTCGGCCCGGTCTCCCAAGTGAAGCCGATCGCGTTCTGCGTTGCTCCGGCAGTCGCCGTCCTACTCGGCTGGCTCGTGTTGGGGGAGTCGATGGACATCAGAAAAGGAATTGCCATCGTTTTGATTCTCGCTGGCGTCATCTTGCTGACGGCAAAGAGTTGACGCAGCCCGCGAGCATCGCGAGAATGCTCCTTCCCGCCAATGGGACCCGCCAATGGGACCCGCCAATGGGAATTGGAGAGGTGGCAGAGCGGTTGAACGCGCCGGTCTCGAAAACCGGTAGTGGGCTCGTCCTACTCGTGAGTTCGAATCTCACCCTCTCCGCTACGAATCGACAAACGCCACCGGAAGCCCGGTGGCGTTTGTCGATTCCTAGCGGCAAGGCGCCCGCTGCTGCGCAGCGTGCGGCGTCCCGAAATTCCGGGATGGCGGTCGAACCACCCGGCCGAACGATCCACGGGACGGATTGAGGACGCTTTGGTGCCAGCGGAGTCTGGCAAAGCGGAGCAGATGACATCTCCGCAGATTGCGCAGATTCGCGCAGATTTCAAGGCAGAGATAGCTCGTCGCGACAGCGCAGGCCGCTAGCGATCCTCCTAGGCGCTTGGGGCGGCTGCCGGTAGCGTCGCTCGCGCCGTTGCCGCGCCGCTCATGCTGAGCGCCACCGCTTCTGCGACGCGAATGCCGTCGATCCCGGCCGACAAGATTCCGCCCGCGTAGCCAGCACCTTCGCCAGCCGGAAAGAGGCCGACGGTATTCAAGCTCTGGAGGTCATCTTCGTCGCGCGTGATGCGAATGGGCGACGACGTGCGCGACTCGACGGCTGTGAGCACCGCATCGGCGAGATCGAAGCCTTTGATCTGGTGCGCGAATGCGGGGAGCGCCTCGCGAATCGCAGCGATGGCGTAGTCAGGCAGCGCGGTGGAGAGGTCACACAGATGGACACCAGGCGTGTACGAAGGATGCACCGCGCCACAAGCAGTTGAAGGGCGACGCGCCAGAAAGTCGCCCACTAACTGTCCCGGCGCTTGGTACGTGCCACCGCCCAGTTCATAGGCGCGCGATTCCCAGAAGCGCTGGAACTCGATGCCTGCAAGCGGACCGCCGGGATAGTCCGCCTCTGGAGTGATCCCGACCACAATTCCCGCGTTCGCATTGCGCTCACTGCGCGAGTATTGGCTCATGCCATTGGTAACAACGCGACCGAGTTCCGATGTCGCCGCTACGACGGTGCCACCGGGACACATGCAGAACGTGTAGACAGTCCGACCGTTCTTCGCATGGTGGACCATCTTGTAGTCGGCAGCACCGAGCAGGGGGTTGTTAGCGTTCTTCCCGTAGCGACTGCGGTTGATGAGCGACTGCGGGTGCTCGATCCGGAACCCGATTGAGAACGGCTTCGCTTCAATGTAGACGCCGTGCCCGTGCAGCATGGCGAAGGTGTCCCGCGCACTGTGACCGACCGCGAGCACGATGTGGTCGCTCGCGATGCGCTCGCCGCTCGCCAGCACAACACCGCGCACGCGCCCGGTGCGCTGTCGAATCGCGCCAACCGTCGCGTCGGTCGTCTCGATCTCGATGTCTTCGACGCGGCTGCCGAAACGAACTTCGCCGCCGAGCTCGATGATCGTGGCTCGCATCTTCTCGACCATGCTGACGAGCCGGAACGTGCCGATGTGCGGCCGACTCACGAACAGAATCTCTGCCGGAGCTCCCGCTTCGACAAACTCCCGCAGCACTTTGCGTCCGTAGTGCTTGGGGTCCTTCACTTGGCTGTAAAGCTTGCCGTCAGAAAATGTGCCCGCGCCGCCTTCGCCGAACTGCGTGTTCGACTCGGTGTCGAGAACGCCTTCACGCCACATACGGAAGGTGTCTTTGGTGCGCTCGCGCACAGCTTTGCCGCGTTCGAGAATGAGGGGTCGGAATCCCGACTGCGCCAGAATCAAGCCTGCGAAGAGCCCCGCTGGTCCCATGCCGATCACGATCGGTCGAGCGTAGTGAGCGTTCGCGGCCGAAGCCTTCGCGACGAACCGATAGGCAGTGTCGGGCGTCGGTCCGACACGGGAGCGATTCTTCATCCGCGCGAGGACTGCTCTTTCGTCGCGCACCTCGGCGTCGATCGCGTAGACAAACAGCATTGCGTCTGGTTTGCGGGCGTCAATCCCGCGCCGGAACACCTCGAAGCGCACGAGGTCGTCGGACGGGATTCCGAGCCGTCGGAGAATCGCTGGGCGCAGCGCGTCTGCATCGTGTTCGAGCGGCAGAGTCAGTTCGTTCAGTCGGAGCACTGCGGCAAAGACTCGCGTTTCGTATACGTGCACATCGGAGAATGCCCAGTGCGCGCCGAGTGCGCGGTGGTGTTAGATCGCGCTTGACGCTCTCCGCCTGCTGCGCTGCGAACGAGCGCTACCACCGATCAACCCGACGTCGATCAGCACCGCGACAATCACCGCTGCCAATCCGAGGCCATGGATAGTTCCGCCGCCCGAGTGCCACGCCCACGCGTAGGCGAGGGTCGTCAGTGGCAGGAAGAAGAATCCCAGTAGTGGCCAGATCGTCGTCTGGCATGCTTGCCCGATGTAATCACTGAAGATCACCATCAGAATAATGACGACGCGCGGGAACGAGAGGGCGATGCAACCAAGTAGGCAAGGCATGGCGTGATTGTGCAGTGCGGATGCACTTCGAGCAATCGAGATTCGCGAAGCGGCGTCGAGGCAGATCTAGATCGTCCATGCACCCAGCAGGATCGCGAGATCGGCTGCGTTGACGAAACCGTCGCCGTTCAAGTCACCGGGCCCCCTGTTGTTCCAATTGCTTAACAGCAGTGCGAGGTCTGCGCCATCGACCATCCCATCGTTGTTGAGGTCAGCGGCTACCGCCGGGCAGGTGCCGATCGAGTTATTCTCGATCGCCGGATACGGAATTGGGAAGCAGGCAAATGACTCGCGATTGAGCTTGCCGCTCACGAACACTTCGTCGCCGAATTCGAAGCCCTCGTAGTTCGCGACGGCATAGCTCTGTCCTTCCGCGATAACGACTTCGCAACTTTGTGGCCCGATGCTGAGCGTGCCGCACACCTCGAAACACGCCTCGATCGTGTTGCCTTGCAAGCCAGGAGCTGCGAATGGTTGACAGAACGGCGACTGGAGATCAATGCCACCTTCGACGTACACGCGATCCCCCAGCGTGAAGCTCTCCTCATTCGCGAGGAAGAAGCCCTCGCCGGAATCGGCGACGAAGACGGAGCAACTCTGCGGGCCTAACTGCAACGTGCCGCACCCTCGAAACGGCTTGCCGATGAAGTTGCCGGGAATGCACCCGTTGATTGGCCCGCACACCGCGGGGCAGAAGGCCAGCAGTGTTCCCGAGACCCACACTTCGTCGCCGTTGTTGAACGAACCAATTTCAGTAATCAAGAATTGCTGGCCGTTTCCAGTATCCAGGAGCGCGCATTCGTCGGTGAGTAAGAGCGTACCCGCCGCGCCGAACGGTGTAGGGCATGAGCGGCCCGCGGGATCGCAGGGGTCTTCGATCAGCGCCGACGCGAGAACGAGAGCGACGGTTGCAGAGATCATGGCAGATCCTCCTGATGCAGACGGACGAGAAGCGGGTTGACGCCGCGCCAGCGTACACCGCGAACCACTCTCCTATCCCGCACGAGTGCGCCGCGTCGTCGCTGAAACTCTTCAAACAACCTCGGCCTGCGCCTCGCGGATCCAGCCTTCCGTGCCGTCGCTCAGACGCACGCGCAGCCACTGCGGACGGCGCTCGAGCACGCCGAACTCGACGCCGTTAGTCAGCGCTTCCTCGACCTGAGGCCCGAAGCCTTCGCCGTTCCCTTTGCGCAGGACCACACCGTCGACGGTGATCACGCCGATCGGACGGGCGACGGCGAGCCACCGATCGGCTGCAACACTCGCGCCGACGAGGATCGCCACCGTGAGCGCGGCACCACGCACCATGCGCAACGACGCAGGGAGTTTGCGTCCTGCCACCGAGGGTGCAACCAGTGACCAGAAACCAATCCACGCGACGATGGAAACGATCGCACGCGATCGCTCGCTCACGATGCGCCACCACGCGATCGACGATCCAAATGGTCCTTCGACCGTGCCCGACAACTTCGTGCGGACATCGCTGCGCGCCGTCGCGAGATTTGCATTGAGGGCGCTGTCGTGCGGCGCGAGCCGCTGCGCGCGAAGGTAACTCGCGATGCCGCGTCCAAGCTCGCCTGACTGGACCGATGCGTTCCCGAGGTTGAAGTGAAGGTCAGCGTTGTCCGCGCCTTCTTGCGTCACGCGGCGAAAGAGCGCGGCTGACTCAGCGAATGCCGCGCGAGCGTCCTCGGGTTTTCCATCGGCTTTGAGCGCGATACCGCGGTCATACGCGTCCTGTCCGCGGACGAGATCGGGCATCAGGTCAGCCGCAGCGGTGGCCGACGCTAACACCAACGTTGCGAACACCGCAGCGACAGCGCGAATCATCGAACACCTGCTTTCAAGCTCAACTGTTCGCGTTCGAGTTGCCGCACCAGCTCTCGTGCCTCGTCGACGCTGACCGAATCGTCGCCCTTCGGTGCGAAGCGCGATCGCTCGCAGGTAGCGAGCAAACGATCGAATCGAGTGACGAGCTCGTCATCGACGCCGCGTTCGCGGAGCGCGCCTACGGCGTCGGCACGTGTCCGCTCGCCGTCGGCAAGTCCGCATCGATCGGCAACGTAGCCCGTGAGCGCGGCGAGCACCTGCTCCGGTGATGTGTGCGCAGGGAGCGCGCTCGCCGCGAGCCTTCCAGCTTTCGCGCTGCGGCGGCGCAAGGGATCGGCATCGCGTCGTCGTTTCGCACCAAGTGCAACGGCGATCGCGGCGCAGGCAATGGGCGGCGCGCCAGCGATCACCGCCAGTGTTAGGCCGATCGGCGCGCGCTCATTCGCGAGAAGCGCCGCGCTTGGTGGCGCGTTTGCGAGAAGCCCGCCTGCCACAGCTGTCAGATTGCGCTCCGGGCGTTCGACTGCGTTCGCGGTGCCGCCAACGATCTGGGAAAGGTTGAGTTGTTCCGCGGCGCTCACCGTGATCGGAATCGCCTTCGTCTCGACAACTTCGTACCGACCGCTCACGGCATCAAAGTACGCGAACGGGATCGCCGGAATCTCTGTGACGGCGTCGGTGACGGGTCTGAATGTCTGCGTGAAGACCTTCCGGCGATCACTGATCTTGCCCGCTATCGCATCGCTCGGAATGCGAAAGTTCTTATTAAGTTCCGGCATCGACGCGAACGCTGGTGCTTGAAGTTCTTCGAGCGATGCACCTTCGTCTGAGATCTGACTTGAGACCGTGAACGTCACTGTGATGGGATCGCCGACCGCGATCTGCGTTGGCTTCGCGCTGGCGCTCACGACGAAACGCCCAACGGCACCGTTAAAAAATGGCGGCTGGCCCTCGGCTGGGAGCGCTCGGACGGCGGCGTCGACGAGTGATGGCTGGACGGAGATCGGACGAACTCCAGTCGCCTGCATGCGCTTCCGATCGAATACATCGCGCGTGACGCGCAGGCCGGTGGGGTAATTGAACTGGATCTCGATCTCACCCACCTGCGGCGGGCCGGGACGCGAAGCGCGATAGTCAAGTGGAATCGGATAGACGAAGTATTCGTAGTCACCCTTGAGCTGGGTGCGGCCAGCGGGGCGCTGATTGCGACGCGACATCTCCTCAAGACTCTTCTTGAAGAGACCGAACTTCGAGTGCTCCAAGTCGATGAATTGCCACATCGAGCCTTCATCGAGCTTGACGTTCTGTCGCACATCGCGATACGGTCGCGCCCAAATGCGCAACGTCAACGTGGTGGGTTGACCAACGAACGGTGTGGTTGGATCGGCAACGATGTCGACGAAGAGCGGCGCGACATCATCGGCGACCTGTGCGTCGCGCACGATCAGGGCCGCAGGCTCACTGCGCCACTCCTTTCCGTCGACCGTGATCGCGACCGGGGGAACAGTGAGTTTGCCTGGGATCTTTGCGATCGCTTGGACTGTGACTGTCGTCGTGAGTCGCTGCTCGGAGCGACCATTTGTGATGCGGGTTTCGCTCATCGATGTCCGGCCCGGCAAGACTGTGAACGCGAGTCCATCAACGACAGGCAACACCGGGTTACCGATGTCCTTGCCATTCACGACTTCGATATCGAGCGTGAATCGTTCGCCCGCGACAACTTCGCGCTCTGACCAAGCGAAGTTGACGGCGGGCGCTTGCGCTCGCGCGACGCTCGCCGGGAAGATCAGGGCGAGGAGCGCGACAATCGCTTTCCACCACACTGTGCACAGACGGAGCCTCATCGGGGTCACCAGTCCTTGCTCACGGGTTGCTGACGTGCGCGTTCCGCCCGAGCCTTTTGCTCGCGGCGTTCCTTCTCTTTGTCGCGCACGATTTGGAGCAGGCGCTCCGCGTTCTCGCGGGACATCGGCTGCTTTTTCTCGTCGCCCGACTTCGCCTGCTGTGCGTCTTCGGGGGCGGTCTGCGGATCGGCCTTGGAGTCACCCTGCTTGCGCTCCTGCGGTTTGCCCTTCTGATCCTTTTTCGGATCGGCTTTCTCGTCGGGCTTCGCGTTCTGCTTGTCTTTGTTCTCGTCTTTCTGCTCGCGTTCTTGACCTTGATCCTTCTGCTGCTGATCGCTCTTAGACTGATTGCGTTCTTCGTCTTCGGGCTTGCGCTGGTCCTCGGCACCTTGACTGTCTTTGGGCTTCTGATCCTTGTCGTCGTTCTGGTTCTGTTGCTGCTTCTGGTCTTGCTTGTCGTCCTGCTTCTGATCCTTGCTGTCCTGCTGCTGCTTCTCCTTCTGCTTCTCCTGCTTCTCTTTCTCCTCGCGAAGCTTTTTCAACAGGCGCCACGCGCGCTCGGCGTTCGCTCGGCTGTCGGTGTCGGACGGATCGGCAGCTGCGGAGTCGCGAAAATGCGTCACCGACTGTTCGACGGCTGCGATCGCCTCGTCAAGCGGGTTCGGTGGCGCCGCGGGTTCCGAACCGTCTGGTGCGAGCGATGGGGGCGCGGGCGGCGCACCACCTTCGGGCTGTTTCTCCATACGCGCGAGCGCATCGGCAAAGACGCTTGTTCCCTGATTGAACATCGCCTTCGCTGCAAGCCCAGCTTTTGCCTTTGCCGCCGCTTCTTTGAAGAGCGCAGCGGCTTCCGTGAACTTTCCTTTTCGGTAGTTTGCGACACCGAGGTTGTACGCGAGCTCGGGCGAATCAGGGTCGACGGAGCGAGCGTCTTCGTACCGAGCGATCGCTTTCTCGACGTCACCTTTCGAAAGCAACTCGTGCGCTTCCCGCGCGGTCTCGGCCGGAGGCGCAGTGAACGCCGTCAAGGCGAACGTCGAAGTAATCGCGACGAGGTGAGTCGCGAGGCGCCGGAGTGAAATCATGGGTCCCTCGCTTCGGCCAATATTGGCGAACGACGCTGACGAACGAGCGACGCCAGCGTGAGCAGCGCGAGCGCGAACCCCGCAACCCACTGGAATTGCGGGACAGCGCGGGTGGCCGACTGCGTGTCGAACTCGCGGCGGCCGACGGATGCGACCGTTGCGTCATACACCTCAGCCATGTCCACCTGGCTTGTGCCCGCGGGGATAAAGGCACCGCCACCGACGAGGGCGACCTCGGTGAGTAGCTTCGGATTCATCTTCGACCAAACCTCTTGGCCGTCGAACGTGACGTACGTTTTGTCGCGCCCGCTCGTGACGGGAATTCGCGCGCCGTCGGCGGCGTCGCCGAGTCCAATCGTGTAGGTTCGAATGCCCTTATCGGCGTACGCCTTCTGGGCCGCTTCGACGGGGAACGACTCCATGTCTTCACCGTCGGAGAGTACGACGATTGCTTTGCCACCTTTTTCGTCGTCGGTGAACGAATCGGCTGCGACGCGGATCGCGTCACCGAGCAGCGATCCACCGCGCACGGAGTCTTGCGGCGCCAACTCATTCAGCGCGAGACGGAACGCGCCATAGTTCAGCGTGAGCGGCGACTTCAGCGTGGCGCTGCCAGCAAACGCGACGAGCCCAGCGCGATCGCCCGCCATGCGATCGAGCGCGTCAGAAGTGAGTTGCTTTGCCTTGCCCAGACGATTGGGCGCGACGTCCTCGGCGAGCATTGATCGCGAAACGTCGACGACGAAGATGACATCGATGCCTTTACGCCTAACATTTTCGGTCCTCGTACCCGCGCGGGGGTCGGCGAGCGCCAAGGCCATGACGGCGATTGCAGCCGCAACGATCGTCGCGGCGAGCGCGATGCCGCCGGGTCGCGACTGCGGTGCGAGTCGCGCGAAGAGTGGCGCCTCGGCGAATCGGAGCGCCGCCGCGCGGCGCCGCCGATAGGCATACCACGCTACGACGAGCGCGAGCCCGGCGAGCCAGAGCCAGTGAAACGCGAGCGGGTTTTGGAATTCAAGTCCGTTCACGTCAGTGTCCGGAAGCGAGTGGAAGCGAGGAGGAGATCAAAGAACGCCATGAGTAGCGCGAGCGCGAGGAGTGGGGGCAGCGTGACTCCGGCGATGCGAAGCGGCTCGACGGCGAAGTCGGCGTACTGAAGGTAACGACGAGCTTCGGTCTCGGTGCGTTCGAGTCGATCAATCTCGGCGTAAATCGAACGAAGGCTCTGGGTATCGGTGGCGCGGAAGTAGCGACCACCAGTCGTCTCGGACATCTTCTTGAGAAGGTCTTCATCGATGCTAACATCGACCTTCTCGAGAAACGTCCGGCCGAAGACGTCGGTCACGGGATAGGGGGCCTTTCCACGGGTCCCGACGCCGATCGAGTAGATCTTGATGCCGTAGGCTTGGGCGAGTTCCGCCGCTGCCAGTGGATCGATGTCGCCGGAGTTGTTCTCGCCGTCGGTCAGCAGCACCATGATGCGACTCTTCACCTTGGGCGCGTTGTCGTCGGCCAGCGCCGGGCTTGACGAAGAGTCCGGTGAATTCCGTGCTGCCACGTCTTTCAGTCGCTCGACGGCCAGCGCAACCCCGTCGCCGATCGCAGTGCCGTCCTCTTGTGCGGTCCGCGCGACGGCGAGCTCGCGCACGCCAGCAAGAAGGTGATCGTGATCGAGGGTGAGCGGGCAGATACCGTCGGCGTTCTTCGCGAACGTCACCGCGCCAACCATGTCGTTCGGTCGTCCACCGAGCGTGCCATCGCCGGCGACGAAGTCGTTGACGACGCTCTTGAGCACGGTGAGTCGATCGGTCGGCTCGTTGTTGATTGAGAAATCCATCGCGAGCATCGAACTCGAACGGTCGATCACGAGTTGAATCGCGATTCCTTCGACGCGGACGCGCGTCTGGCTATCGGCTTTCACCGGCCGGGCCAGCGAAATGACGACGAGCGCGATCGCGCCGGAGCGGAGTGCAATAGGTAGCCAGCGGAAGCGAGCGAGAGCGCTTGAGCCTGCTGCGACTAGGAGCGCTGCGTCGGGGTGCGCCACCGTCGCGCGCTGACGTCGCCACCACGGCAGGAGCGCGAGCGGGAGCAGAAGGAGAAACCAAGGTTGGAGCAGCGTATAGGTCACGCAGGGGCTTCCTGATTCAGGTGCGGCGGTTTCGCGTGTGGAGCGTCGGCGAGCGGAAGAGGTGATTCCGCTGTCGCGGCCGACTCGCGGACAAAGCTGCGTGCCTGCGCGATGCTGTCGGCGCAGTGCGCGGCGCTCGGTCGCTCGCCACCAAACTTCACCATGTCAGCGCCGCGGAGGAATCCCGCGAGGAGTGTTTGATGAACATCTGCGACGGCGCTCGATCGACGCGCCTCGCGCAGAAACTCGGGCGTCGTGAGCTCGGGAGCGCGAATGCCGTAGCGGCGTTCGACGTAGCCGCGCACGATGTCGGACAACACCACGAAGTACTCGTGGACCTGACCGGTTGCGGGCAGATTGCGGCGCTCGAGTTCCGACAGTTCCGACATCGCCCGCTCGTGCGCCGGGATGAGTCGCGCGGCCTTCGCGCCGCGACGCACGAAGTACCACAGCGCGACGAGTCCGGCGACGATCGCCACGCCGATGCCCGCGATCGTCGCGGTGCGGCGCCAGTCGCGCGGCAAGTCGATGTCGACGACGCCTTTGATGTCGCGGAACTTCTTCGGATCGTCGTCGCCTTGAAGCAGGCTCGTGACAGTCACGGGTATCGCATCAACGTGCAGCTTCGCTGCGTCGTCACCAGCCCCAAGCGGTACGTCAATCGCGGGGATCTCAAGCGTGCCGGTGTCGAGCGTCGACAACGCGAACGCGACGCGCCTTGGGCCGTCGGCTCGTGCGGGCTGCGGTATCGGTCGAACGTCGAACGGGCCAAGCGTGGCAGGGAGTGCTGGGGGCACCGCATTGTCGCCCGTGGTCTCGATCGTCAGCGTCAATGTCTGCCCGGCTTCAACGGAGTCACGGTCCACGGTCACCGTCATCGTGGCACCGTTCGCTTCAGCACTCCGCGTGATCGCCGGGCCGGGTGCAACGGGCGCGCGGGAGCACGCGACGGCGAGCGCTGCGACCGCGATGGCCATGCTGGTGCCAACCCGTGAGGTGATAGTCGAGAGATGCGTCATCGCGCTCTCCTCGATTCGCGATGGTGAAAGTACGTCGTCAGCGGCTCGACGAAATCATGACCGGTCGTGAGGTCGATCGGCTCGATGCGCATGCGGCGGAATGCCGTGATGCGACGCTCGTTGCGATCGCGCGCGAACGACGCGTAGCGCTCGCGCACCGCGCGACTGCTGGTGTCGAGCGTGAAGCGCCGTCCGGATTCGAGATCATCGAACTCCACAAATCCGACATTCGGTAAGTCATCTTCACGAGCGTCACCAATCCGAATCGGAATGACGTCGTGCCGTGCCCGCGCCAGCCGCATCGGCTTCTCCCAGCCCTCGGTCAGGAAGTCGCTGAGAACGAACACGACGGCGCGACGGCGAAGGACGCGGCGCAGTTCGTCAAGCGCGAGCGCGAGGTTGGTGCCGCGCCCTTGCGGCTTCAGCGACAGAATCTCGCGCACGATGCGCAGGACGTGACGTGACCCCTTGCGTGGCGGCACGAATCGTTCGATCCGATCGGAGAAACAGAGGAGCGCTGCTTTGTCGTTCGAGCGCACCGCAGAGAAGGCGAGCGTGGCGGCCACTTCGGCGGCGAGTTCGCGCTTCATCTGCGCGCTCGTGCCGAATGAGAGCGAGCCGCTGAGGTCGACGGCGAGCACGACAGTCAGCTCGCGCTCTTCGCGAAAAAGCTTGACGTGTGGATCGCCGACGCGGGCGGAAACGTTCCAGTCGATCGAGCGAATGTCGTCGCCGAACTGGTACGGCCGAACTTCCTCGAACTCCATACCGCGGCCACGGAACGCGCTCTTGAATTGGCCAGCGAGCGCCTCGCTGACGAGATGCGAGGTTCGGATTTCAATCCGCTTGATCTTCTTGAGCAGTTCGGCAGAGAGCATGGGTGCGCTGCGACTGGAGGCGGAAACGCGGGGTGTTACGACGCAACATTACGGAACCGGCACGTGCTCAAGCAGCAGGCGGACGATGTCGTCGGTCGATTTCTCCTCGGCTTCCGCTTCATAGGACAGCGTAAGGCGATGCCGAAGGACGTCGGGTGCAACGTCCTTCACGTCCTGCGGAAGGACGTATCCGCGTCCGTCAAGGAATGCTTTGCCTCGCGCGGCTCGCACTAAGCTCAGCGTTGCCCGCGGCGATGCGCCGTATTGCACGAGCCCCGTGATGGGCACGCGATGCGCGCTGGGATCGCGCGATGCAACGACGAGTTGCACGATGTAGTCTTTGATACGGTCGTCGACAAAGATGTCATCGACAACGGTGCGAGCCTCTGCGATCGACTCCGGACGCATCACCGGCTCGATCGCAGGCGTCGACGTCGTCTTCGCCATTCGATCGAGAATCTGTCGTTCTTCTCGGGGACTCGGGTACTTCACGACGAGTTTCAACATGAAGCGATCGACTTGGGCTTCAGGGAGTTGATAGGTGCCTTCCTGCTCGATCGGATTTTGCGTCGCGAGGACGAGGAACGGATCGGGAAGTCGGTACGTCTCGGTGCCGATGGTCACCTGTCGTTCTTGCATCGCTTCGAGAAGCGCGCTCTGCACCTTTGCTGGTGCTCGGTTGATCTCGTCGGCCAAGATGATGTTCGAGAAGATCGGACCCTTCTTCACGCTGAATTCGCCGGTGTTTGGCCGGTAGATCATGGTTCCTATCAGGTCAGCGGGCAGGAGGTCGGGCGTGAACTGGATGCGCTGGAAGCCAGTGCGAATTCCCGCCGCCAAGGCTGCAACCGCGGTCGTCTTTGCTAGGCCGGGCACTCCTTCGATCAGGAGATGGCCGTTGCACAAAACGCCCAAGAGCAGTCCGTCAAGCAAATCCTGCTGTCCGACGATAATCCGCTTCATCTGCTCTTGAAGGGCTCGAAACGGCTTGCTCGCTGCGTCTACCCGACCCTCAAGGGCCGCGACGTCGTGATGCGTGAAGGTGCTCATCGTGTTCTTTGTTGATGATGGTTGCGATCGTTCGCGCGTTGATATGAAGACGGAGTGGATCCGCCAGTAGACCACAGAGGATGCCGAGTCGCATCGATGCCGTCGAGTCGGAAACTGGCTACGTTTAGTCGGTCCATTCCACGTCGTCGGTGCCACTGGAATCCTGGAGCTGCTACCCGCGGAATCACGGTTTGGGGTATTGCTACCGGCATGACGAACCAAGGCTCCGCTCTCCCGCCAACTCCGCCCGCGATTTCATTGGTCGGCGTGGGTGTGATGGGACAATCGATCGGACGACATCTTCTTGCCGCTGGCTATCGCCTGCGGGTCCACAGTCGAACGCGGGCGCGGGCGGACGAGCTTGTTTCAGCCGGCGCGAGTTGGGTAGCGACGCCGCGTGAGGCGGCTGAAGGTGCTGACATTGTCGTCTCGATGGTGGGCTATCCGCACGACGTCGAGGAGGTGCATCTCGGACCAATGGGGACGCTTCGAGCGACGGTGGTTCCACGTCTCGTCATCGACATGACCACCAGCCAGCCAGCGCTCGCGGTGCGCCTGGCGGAGGAGGCCCAGAAGCGGGGAAGTGACGCGCTCGACGCCCCTGTCTCTGGCGGCGATGTCGGCGCCCGGAACGCCACCCTTTCGATCATGGTTGGAGGGTCGCCTACGGCCTTCGAGATGGCTCGACCCGTCCTCGAGCGGCTCGGTACGACGATCGTCCGGCAGGGCGGACCGGGGGCAGGGCAACACACCAAGATGGTGAACCAAATTCTCATCGCAGGCACGATGATGGGGGTCGCCGAAGGCCTGTTGTACGCGGCAAAAGCGGGCCTCGACCCGAATCGCGTGCTCGCGTCCGTCGGCGGCGGAGCGGCTGGTTCGTGGACGGTGCAGAATCTCGTCCCGCGGATTCTTCGGGGCGACTTCCAACCGGGCTTTTTCATTGAGCACTTCGTGAAGGACTTGGGCATCGCGCTCGAGGAGGCGACCCGGCTGGGCCTCGATCTCCCAGCACTCGCGCTGGCCAAACGCCTCTACGACGCGGCAGTGGCCGCCGGGTACGGCCAACTCGGGACTCAGGGTCTCTACCGGATGCTTGCGGAACGGCTGGGCATTCCGCTGAGCGTTCCGAGCTGAGAGCCCTTCCCAGGGCGGAGCGCTTCCAGTATCCTGCCCGGCTCGCTCTAAACAGGCACCGCTGGGTGTCGCGTCTAGGTTCCGCGTTTTTGGTCACTAGAAAGGTCTTGGGTCATGGCTACGGCGACTCCCTCCGTCAAGAAGGTCACGTTTACGATTACGAGCCTGCCGCGCATGGCATCGGCGACGAAGACGCTTCAGCGGCTCATGCGCATGAACCCCAAGACGCAGCGGACCCTCTCGAAATTGAGCAAAGTTCGCGTGAACACGTTGAACCAGCGAAAGCCCCGCGCCGGTCGCATTTGGCTGACCCGCGTTCCCGCGACTCGTCTCATCACGGTTGCGGTCGGCGAGACGTTCACGCTCACGATGACGCCGCAAATCGCGCCCGACGTCAAGAGCATCGAGAAGTACGTCAAGGTCAGCCACTAACACCCAGCCACTAACAGAACATTAGAGGCTAACACTACACTAGCGCCGCGTCACCTCTGCCGCGCCGACGACCAGCACCCAAGCGTCTGAGTCGGTGGGGCCGCCGGGCAGGATAGTTGCGATAGGTGTCTGTCCGCGGGCAAAGGGCAAGACGCCTTCGAACGACGCAGTGCGTCCGCCGCGCTCGACTTCGACGGCAATCGTTACGGCGAGAACGTGACCGATCCGATCGTGTCGAGCGACGATCTTGCAGACGCCCTTCTCGGTCGCAGCCTCTGACCTCACAATTGCTGTTTCGCCGATCCGCGCCACGACGCGCGGCGACCATGCGCGGCGAGCGTCGCTCTTCTGCGCGAGCGCCGCGGCGAGGTCCGACGGTTCGCCCCGAGCGCTGAGCGCCTGCGCGTCGCGTGTGAGCGCGTCGAGCGACGCGCGCGGCAGTTCGATCAATGTCACGCTCACTTCGGCGGCTAGCGGTGACTCTGAGCGAACTTGGGTCAACAGACGGCGAATCTTGCGGTGCATCACGGGCGTAGCGCTGACAACGAGTCGCGCCGCCTCGGTTGAGATGGTGCCGCGATCGCCGCCGTTCGTGTTCCAGCCGTCGGGGTCGACATGTTCCTGGATCAGGTCGATCAGCCGCGAAGTGCGCTCTTCGAGCGTCTCGTCCGTCGCTGTCACCGCGGTCGGCTGCACGGTCGCTGGTGTATCGGCGACGGTGAGCATCAACGTCGAATCGGTCAGGATGTCTGCCACGTCGTAGATCGCGAGTTCCTGCATCCGCGCGGCGGTCGTCCATGTCGTGAGGACGAGCTGTCCGGGAGCGGCGTCGACGATAGGACGTTCCGATTCGCGCCCGAGTGAGTAGGCGAGCGTCGACAGCGCGTCGAACAGTGAGACACCGCGCACAACGAGATCCAGTTTGTCCGTGCGATCGATTCCGATGCGCTCAAGGGCTGGCCAATCCGCGCGAACGGGCACTGTGCGCGACTCATTCAATTTCGCGATGATCGACTCAGCGCTCGCATCGTGCACTTCGATCGTGACTCGAGCTTCGTCGGCTGCGGCCAGCGCAGCAAGACTGCTCGACACCTCGATCTTGGGGGAAGGTGGCGCGGCATCGGGTGGCGCGATATGGCACAGGGCGGCGAGAACGGCGACGGGGAGGAGGGGCATGATGGGAATGGCGGGCATGACGGGCATGACGGGCATGGCGGGCATGACGTGCATGACGTGCATGACGTGCATGACGTGCATGACGTGCATGGTGAACCGGTACCGCCGCTCCGCGTTGCTGGCCTCGAGCAGGCTCGTGCGGCAGTCAGGGACGAGGGACGCGAAAGGGACGCGTCAGGGACGCGAAAGGATCGCGTTCCGGATCGGGACGACGAGATGCGGGATGACACGGTGCTCGGCGAGCCGCTCGGCGTGACCGCAGAGCGACGCGAAGACTGTTTTCAGGTCGTCGAGCGAACGGATCGGCCCCTGTCGCCGCACGGTGAGGAACACGCTGATGGGCTCTTGGTCACCCGAGGAGAGCATCATCTCGCCGCGCCCGGCTCGCGACTTGACTTCGAAGCTCGCCGAGAGATCGCCCGATTCGCTGAGGCTGATCGTGAGCGATGGCTGCACGTCGACCACGGAATCCTGCTGTCGGTCGACGAGCGCCGAGAGTGGGCTGTCGGCGAGCAGCGCCTCGAAGATGATCTCGTCGCGCGGGGCATCGGTTTCAAAGTCGAAGCCAAACACGAGTTCCAGCGAGTCGATGTCGAGCGGACTAATAGAGAGGTAATACGGCGCGACTTCGAGGATGCGGGTGTGCAGGTTGTAGGCGTCATCGAGCGACTGCGGATTCACGGCGCCAGAGCGCACCGAGGTCTGGCGCATCGCGACCCATGTGAACTGCCGGTCGAGTTCGGCTGTCTCGAGTGCGAGTTCACCTTCGAAGCGGCGAAATCGTTCGAGGCGCGGGAACTCGCGGCGCAACCGATCGAACATGTCGAGGACTGTCTCGCGTCGATCAGGCAAGTCGAGCTTGAGGCTGAGCTTCTGATTGACGTAGAAGTCGCTGCAGAGCGCGCCAAAGGTTGGTGCGACGGATTCGGCAGGCATCGGGGAAGCCTAGGGAACGCCGACGGGGTCGGGGCGAATTGGGCAGGTTGTGCACACTGTCGACAGCGCCCGGCTCGCGACCGCTGGCGTCACTCGCTGTTAGTCCGCCGATGTCGCGAAGAGCCAGCGCTCAACGGCATCGTGGTCTTCGAGTGTCGGCAGGACCCAGTCGGCACCGGACGCTACGAGGTCGTCGACGGTGAAATCCCCAGTTGCCACGCCCAGAGCGCGGCAGCCATTGAAATGGGCGCAATCGATGTCGTGCGGGGTGTCGCCGATGATGATGACTCGGGCTGGATGGGCAGGCTGGCCGTGAAGTTCGGCGACGCGGCGCATCGCGACGGGCGGCAAGGAGCGGCGATCGGGGCCATCGCCAGCAAACGCGCCGAGCCGAAAGTGGTCGGCGTCGTAGCCTGCGGCCGTGACCTTCATTCGTGCGGTTTCGACGTAGTTCCCGGTCAAGAGTCCAATCGTGATGTCGTCCCGCGCGTTGAGGCGCTGAACCAGTCCGAGCGCGCCGGGCATCTGCCGGAAGTGGGCTCCAGCGGCGATCCGGCGTGCGAGACTTGGCCCGTACACGCCCCGGAAACGGGCTTCGGCAGGTGGCGAGTCGTCGAGGCCGACTCTGCGGACCGCGTCAGCCCAGATCAGCGTGTCGAGACGACCCGCGACGGGGATGCCGTCGAGCGTGACCGCGTGGTTGGGGTAGAGATCCTTGAACGCATCGAGCATCGCGCCGACGCCGTCGCCGCGACCGCGGAGCAGGGTGCCGTCGATATCGAAGAGTACGAGGGGGCGAGTCATCGAGTCAGTGGGGAGAAAGACAACCGACTCGTTAGGCGACTGCGGCGCACATTTTCTTCGCGGCGTCAGTCAAATCCGTCGCAGTGTGCATTGATGGAATCTCGCGCTTCGCGCTCTCAAGAATTGTGCGTGCCTCGGCGACGTTCGTGCCCTCGAGTCGAACGACGAGCGGCACTTTGAAGCCGACCGTCTTGGCGCTCGCGACGATTGCCCGTGCGATCTTGTCGCACTGCATGATGCCACCGAAAATGTTCACCATGACGCCCTTCACTTTAGCGTCGGAAAGAATGATGCGGAACGCTTGAGTCACCGCCTCTTCGCTGGCGCTGCCGCCGACGTCGAGGAAGTTCGCTGGGTCGCCCCCATGGAGCTTGATGATGTCCATGGTGCTCATCGCGAGGCCAGCACCGTTCACGAGGCAACCGATGTTGCCATCGAGTGCGACGTACGACAAACCGTAGCGGTGTGCTTCGAGTTCAGCAGCGTTCTCTTCCGTCGGATCAAACATGGCGAGGACCTTCGCTTGCCGATAGAGCGCGTTGTCGTCGAAGTTGAACTTCGCGTCGATGGCGAGCACTCGACCCTCGGGGTAAGCGGCGCTCTGTGGTGTCACGACGAGTGGGTTGATCTCAACGAGGCTCGCATCAGAATCGCGGAAGAGCTTCGCGAGCTTCATGAACAAGTCGACCGCCTGTCCGTTCAGCTTGCCGCCGAGGCCGAGCGCGAACGCCATCTTCCGCGCTTGCCAGGGCTGCAAACCAACTGCGGGATCGAGCGGTTCCTTCAGGATGGCAGCGGGATTCCGCGCGGCGACGGATTCGATCTCAACGCCACCTTCCTTGCTTGCGATGAGCGTGTTTGTCTTGTTGGCGCGATCTACCAAAATCGCAACGTAGATCTCTCGTGCGATGTCGACACCTGCCGCGACGAGGAGACGCGTGACCTTCAGTCCCTCGGGCGGCGTTTGCGGACTCACCATTCGGTTCGTAAGCATGAACCGAGCCGCTAACTCTGCTTCGTCGGCGGTCTTCACCAGCTTGACGAATCCGGCCTTGCCGCGGCCACCAGCGTGAACTTGGGCTTTGATCACGATCAACGTTTCGCCAGTCGCGAGCAGGCGCTTGGTTTCTGTCACCGCGTCGTCGATGGTTTGCACCATGGCACCGGCGGGAACGGGAATGCCCGCGTCTGCGAGCAGTTGGCGAGCTTGGTATTCGTGGATCTTCATGAGGCTGGCTACAAACTTGGATAGCAGGCTGAACGGGGATCTCGACCGCGCTACAGCACGATTTCGACGATCTCGAAGCGCTTGGTTCCGCGCGGTAAGTCGACGCGCACGACTTCACCGATACGTGCCTTCATGAGAGCGACACCCATCGGACTTGTCGTGGTGACCTCGACGTATTCGAGATCGAAGCGACCGGTCGCCTGACCGACGAGCTTGTACATGTCCTCGTCGCCGCCCTCGATGTCCTTCAGTTTCACCACGGCACCGACGAACACCATGTCAGCTGGAATGTTCATGTCGCCCGCGATTTGTGCGGTGGCGATCCGCTCCTCGATCTCCTTCATCTTCGCGGCGTTCATCGCCTTGTCCTCGCGGGCGGCGTGGTACTCGGCGTTTTCCCGCAGGTCGCCGAGGGCGCGAGCGTCGCTGATGCGCAGGGTCAAGACCTTTTCCTGCGCGCGAAGCTCGCTGAGGAGCTTCTCGAGCTGGACCTTCTCTTCGGGAGTGATGAAGTTCATGACCGAGGGAACCCAAAAAAGTGGGTGAGCGGACGAGAAGTCGCGCGGTGGGGCCGGCGACGGTGCTACGAGGCCAGAGAGCGGCCAGCTGAACAGGGCGAACGAGGCACCCTCAAGGCCTTCGCCCGAGCGCCAAGGCCCAAAGTCGGACGCGAGCGTCGGACGCGGACATCGGACCGTCGGAACCCCGGGCGGCGATGAGGTCGGGCCCGCAGGATAACAGTGACGGTCGATCCTCGTCTTGCGAGCGGTCGCGCCCGCCCTCAGAGGGCGGAGGTAGAACTGTTGGGCTCTTCCTGGCGGACGAGGAGAACCGCCAACCCCGCCGCGATCCAACTTGGCACCGCGACCCACCAGCCGGTGAGGGCGAGCCGCCACTCCGCCTCGGAAGGCGGCTTCGGATTCGGCGCCGACAGCGCGTGGACTGCGGAGAGCGGACTCCAAGAGGCGATGTTCCACCAAGAATTCGAGAGTGCACTTGGGTCCTGAGGCGAGAAGGGGAGGGTCCCGCCGAAGAAGAGCGACGCAGCGGGCACGGCCGCTACGAAAACGAGAATCCCTAGCATTGCCGCTATGCGGCGCGTCCCCGCGCCGCGCTCGACTGGAATCGTCCCGATCACCACCAACGCAGTCGCTGCAACCGCCCAACCGGTCAGGCACAGGTCGATGGCGGCCGACCTGACAGGCACCCACGGAGTCACGAGTCGAAGCGGCCAAACGACGACTTGAGCGAGGGCGAGCAGTACAGCGAGGTCGAGGAGCGCCTGCCGGATCGGCCAAGCCCGTCCTGGTCCGCTGAGTCGAACCAGCGGCCACGCAAGGCAGATTCCGACGACGAGCGAAAGGCACATGAGCCGAACGCCCGGCGTGTACGAGGCGGCGTGGGCTTGCACGGGCGGACGAATACCGATCGACAAGAGCCAACTCGCCACGAGCCAGCCCGCAGCGAGAAAGATGAGTCCCCGCGGCGGGAGCGGCCTCGGAAGCTGGCGAGAGGGAGCGATGTTGAACGCTCGCGGTGCTGTAACCATTTGGACGTTTGCGGGCGTTTGCCAACAGCAGCTAACGCCGCGCGTCGGCGACCGGCGCGTCTGCGAAAGTGCTCGCCGATTCCTTCGGAGCCAGCGTGACGACGTCGAATCGCAAGTCGATCCCGCGTCCGCTTCCGTCGTCGATGCGCTTCGCGCTCGCCCAGAGTGCATCGAGGCACGCGAGCTTCCGCTCCGGCGGCATTTCGCCCAGCGTGCGGGCGTCGGGATCGCTCCCCCAAAGGATGCGCATGCCGCCTACGGTCACGAGTTCGAGCACCGATTCGCGGTTGAAGCGACTGGCGTCGATCGCGACAACACGACCGGTGTCCGCCGTGTCGGTGGCGCTCGCTGTTGCGCCGCAGGCAAACCAAGGACGATCGTGAACGAGTGCGGCGAGCCTGAGCCCGGCACGGATGTCTTGGCCGATCCACGCAGCGCCGGGCTCGGCCGGTTTGGGCATCGCCGGACCAGCGATGAGTGGCAGTCGGGGCCGCTCCCCGCTCGCGACGCCATCGGTCACGCGGTAGGAGAGCGGAAGTCGGCGGCCGCGGGCGTCGACGACGTGGTCTTCGTCGCCCGCGCGAATCAACGCGAACGGGACGAGGAACTCTCCAACGACGACAAGTTCATCGTTGGCGCTGCGACGAACCTGCTCGATGCGCTCAAACCATCCAGAAGCGAGTAGTCGACGGTGGACGCCATCGAGCGAAGTGGGGTCGAGGGCCGATGCCCCGCCGAGTGCGGTCCGGGCCGTGACGGCGATCGTCTCGAGTGAGGTTGGGGGAATCCAGGACGGAACCGGCTCAAAGCGCACGCGGACCGACTCGGCTGCGACCAGCGAGCGCGATTCCGCCCACGACTCTAGCTTCGGAACGCCGACGTACGCCGAGTAACCGATTCCGCCAATGGCGCTTGCCCACCCGAGGCCTGCAATCCAGTAGCGCCACGCGCCGCGCGAGGGAAAGAGTGTCCTTACCGACGAAGCGAGTCCCGAACCAACGCCGGAGACGACCGATCCGATGGTCGTTGCGAAACCGGAAACCAGCCCGGAGGCGGGTCTCGAGGTCGTCTTGTTCTTCTTTCGTCGAGCAGCCATGTCGGTCGGTCGAGATCACCCCAGCAGGGGTTCGGGGGACGGAACGGGCACAAAGGTACTCTTTCGGCTCGTCGCGTGGCGATCCGGGAAAGTCTTGGGAACGACGCCGAAAGCTCCGAGAAAGTTCTTCGGGCTACCGCGCCGCCGCCGCGAGCCGCTGCCGCGCGAAAGCTGTGCGCACGAGTCCGGCACAGAGGTCCGTCATCGAGAGCCCCCGGTGGCGTGCTGCCATCGGAACCAGCGAATGCGTTGTCATGCCCGGCATCGTGTTGATCTCGAGAAACCACACGCTCGGCACGGCGCCGCGCTCGTCAAGCATGAAGTCGGCACGAGCGATGTCGCGACAGCCCAACCGTTCCCACACGGTCCGGGTGTGGCGGCAGACCGCGTCGGTCAGGCCGGGGGGAAGTACCGGGTCGAGCACGTAGCGCGTGTCCTCACGGTGGTACTTCGCTTGATAGTCATAGAACTCAACCGCTGGAATAATTTCGATCACGGGAAGCGTCTCGCCGTTCACGATGCCGACGGTCAGTTCGCGTCCTTGGATGTACGTCTCGGCGAGAACGCGACGGCCCTTCGCGACGAGATCGCGATGTGCGCGATCAATCTCGTCGCGGGTGCGGCAGATGGTGAGTCCGACTGACGAGCCTTCGTTAGCGGGTTTGATGACTACCGGTGGTTCGAGATCGCACGGCTCGTCTGGACGCAACTCTCGGCTTCTCGGTGTGGGCACACCCGCGTCGCTGACGATCGCCTTCGTCAGCACCTTGTCCATCGCGAGCGCGGCGGCACGTGGCCGGCAACCCACGTAGCCGATGCCGCGGGTACGGGCCAGTGTTTCTAACATCTCCTGCATCGGCCCGCCCTCACCATACGGGCCGTGGAGGACCGGAAAAACGACGTCGGGTCGATGATCGACGAGTTCCTCCGCGGTTGGCCGATCGACGACCATCGAGATAGTCTCGATGTCGCCCGCATCGCGAAGCGCGGCCGCGACCTGTTCTCCAGACATGAGGCTCACGTCGCGTTCGGCGTCGGGGCCTCCCATCAGAACGAGTGTGCGGATACGTGTCCGACCGTTGCCGTCACGTGCGGCTGCATCGTTCGTCAATTCATCACCTCCGCGCTCGCTGACCCGCCTCCGCCTCGCGACCAATACGCAACTTCGCAGTGAAGTTCCATGCCGTGCGTCGCGAAGACATTTGCCTTCACCTGCCTCACAAGCTCGACCACGTCCATCGCTTGCGTACCCGGCTTCACGGTGACGAAGTTGCCGTGCCGCTCGCTCACCACCGCGCCGCGAACCGCCGCTCCCTTCATACCGGCAAGATCAACGAGTTTGCCAGCGCTGACTCGCTCACCGGTAGATGGGTCGGTTGGATTCTTGAACATGCAGCCCGCCGAGTGATCGGAAAGGGGCTGCGTGCTTTTCTTGAACGCGAAGATCTCTTTGACACGCTCTCGGAGTGCAACGGGATCGGTCTCGCGCAGCTTGAACGCCGCCCAGAGCACGATCGGATCGGGAATGTTCGTCGTGCGGTACCCGAAGCGAAGCTCGCTTTCGGGGTACACCTTGACCTCGCCGGTTTCTGAAAGGCAACCGACGCTATGGACGCTGTCGCCGATCGCGCCGTACGCGCCGCCCGCGTTCATGCGGATCGCGCCGCCGATTGACGCGGGAATTCCCGCCATCTGCGCCAGTCCTTCGAGGCCACGCCGAACGGTGTCGTTGAGAATCTTCGCCATGTCGGCACCAGCGCCAACCCGCATCGCGTCGACGCTCCCCAACGCATTGAAACGCACTTCGGTAAAGCACGGGGCGTCAAGCTTGATGACGATGCCGTCGACACCCTCGTCGGCGACGAGGAGATTTGCGCCCGATCCGAGCGTGCGCATGCGGATGCCCTCGCGCTTCGCTCGCCAAACGAGTGCGCCGAGCGCTTCCAGCGTCTGAGGGCGCACGAGAAAATCGGCGGGGCCGCCAATCCCGTACCACGTGAGTTTTGCTAACGAAACGTCGGTCTCGACGCGAACGTCAAGATCGGCGAACAAGGTGCTGGGGCGAACGGAGATCGTCATGCCGTCAATCGCGCCGACGTCGTCGTCGCAGCCGTACCACGCTTGAGATAATCTCGAGCGACCGTCCACACGGGTCCGGCGCCCATCACGACGACGAGGTCTCCTGCCTCGCAGATCGACTCGAGATGCTCGACGATGACGTCGAAGGGATAGAGGTGAATCGCTTGAGTTCCGCGCTGGCGCAGACGATCAACGAGATCGTCGGCACTCACCTTGGTTTTCTCGACTTCGCTATCGCGCACAAAGTGAATGTGCGGCACGATCACGAGGTCGGCCACCGAAAAGCTTGACGCGAACTGTTCGAGAAGGAAGCGAGTTCGGCTGTGCTGATGGGGCTGAAAGACGCAGATCAGTCGCTTCGGGTTCTCGTGGGCTTTCAGCGCCCGCAAGGTCTTCTCGCACTCGGTAGGGTGGTGGCCGTAGTCGTCGTAGACCGTCACCTCGCCGCCAGCGACAGACCGTTGCCCGAGCTTCTGCATGCGGCGATCGACACCGCAGAAGGTCGCGAGCGCGTCCGAGACTTCTTCCCACTCGGCACCAAGCCAGTGCGCCATGATGGCTGCGGCCGCAGAGTTGAGCGCCATGTGGTCGCCCAAGAGTGCGAGGTTCCACTGTGCGAGCCACGCGCCGTCTTGCAGCAATCCAACTCGCCCGGCCTTCTGGTCGAAGACGACTTGGAATTGTGCCATCGGCGAAAAACCGAAGGTGAACACATCGCAGTGCACGCCAGCCGCGATCGCTCGGCGATGTCCGCCCTCGTCGGCGATCAAGAGCTTTCCTCCGTCGACGCCAGCGGGCAAGAGCATGGCGAAGTCGTGGAAGCTCTTCACGATTTCGTCGAGCGAGCCGTAGCAGTCGAGGTGATCTTCCTCGACATTGTTAATGAGCGCGATCGTGGGGCGGTGATGGTGGAACGAACGATTGAATTCGCACGCCTCGCACACGAGAATGCCGGGCCGACCCTGGAGGGCACCCGCGGGGACGGACAGTGCGCCGGTACGCGAGCCTCCGCCGATCTGGGCGCATGTCGCACCGACGATGACCGATGGATCGAGTCCGCACGAAATCAGCACGTGCGCGAGCATCGCGGTCGTTGTGCTCTTGCCGTGTGTACCAGCCACCGAGACGGTGGTGCGCCCTTGCTGAGCGAGTCCGAGCGCCTCGGCGTAGGTGACGTACTCGATCCCGCGCGATTGAGCCTGCAACGCCTCGGGATGGTCAGGCGGTACGGCGGCACTCGCGATCACCAGATCAGAGCGCTGCGGCAGAAGTCCGCTGGGCACGCCGAGCCCAACGTGGATGCCATGCGACTGGAGGCTGTCCGTCAGTTCCGAGCGCGTCGAGTCGCTGCCCGAGACGACCGCACCGCGTGCGTGCAACATGAACGCCAAGCCGCTCATACCCGAGCCGCCAATGCCAATGAAGTAAACGTGCTTTCCCGAGAAGATCGGGTCGTGCTGGAGCGGGCGATCGTGCGTGGTTTCGTGCATGAAGTAGCGTGGACCCCGACCGCGTTGCCGCGGTGGGACCGTCTCCTATCTCCGAGTACCAGTTTGTCGCGTTCCGACGAGCGCGAGGTCTGATGCTATCGGCGGCGCGGGCGAACTCAATTGACAAGTTCGCCCGCGCCGACACAACGATCTGGAAATAGGACGGCCGCGGCGGGGGGGGGCTTAGCGGGCGGTGTACCTGAAGCCTTGGCCACCGATGGCAGCCGCGGCCATCAATCCCTTCTCGCCAAAGGTGAAGACCGCGACGCCGCGGGCGTAGTCGGCACCCGCTGAGGCACCAGCGCGAACTGCGACTGCCGACGCCCTCGCGTCGAATTCCATCCTGCTCTCCTTGAACCGAGCAAGCTCACCCGCGGTCTGGAAGAAGATGATCTGGCTGAACGTCTGGCCGCCGATTTGGGCGCCGATCGATCCAGAGGAGACCCGGGCATCACCGACGATTCTGCCACCCTCGAAGAGAACGCCGTCTCCGTTGGAGGCACCCACGATGAGCGCACCAGTCGTGATCCGGGGGAACACCGCGTAGCCGACGGAGCTATCAAAGAACTTGCTGATTCCCGGGTCTTCCGCCCTGATGCGGGCGATGGCGGCATTGGCCGCGCTGTCGATGCTGGCGCGCTGAGCCATCGTCGTCTCGGCGGAAGTGCTGCTGGAAGTCGTGGTCGAACTGTCGCTGGCGCAGCCGGTCGGGAGCGCCGCGCCGAATGCGATGAGGGAAAGGGTCGAGGCAACCAGAAGCGAACGACGAGTGCTCTGAGTCATCAAAATCTCCTGAGGCAGAAACGCCATTTCACGCGTCGGTCGAAGAATGGGAGCGGTCGCCCCGCGACCGACGGGCCGGGGCAGTGCTTGGATGTTTCAAGGCGTGTTTCTTTTGTGCGAAGCGACTGGAGCTCTGGCTTGCAAATGCGCGACAAAGTGGGTCGTCCGCGCAGTCGTGTCCGCGTGCTTTACAGACGCGTCGGCCGTGAAAGATCAACAGGTGCGAAAGCACACACCACGACTCACGCGGAAAAAGCGCCATCAGGTCACGTTCGATCTTTACCGGATCGGTGTGTTTGGTCAACCCGAAGCGCTGCGTAAGCCGCTGCACATGCGTGTCGACGACAACGCCTTCGTTCAATCCAAACGCGTTACCAAGGACGACATTCGCTGTCTTGCGCGCGACGCCGCGCAGCGTGATGAGATCGTCCATCGTGCGCGGCACTTCGCCGCCGAAGTCACGAACGAGCGCGGTCATGGAAGCGTGCACCGACTTGGCCTTCTGTCGAAAGAAGCCGAGCGTCTGAACAAACGGTTCGATCGCCGCTGGCGTCGAAGCCGCGTACGCCGCAGGGGAAGCGAACCGCTTGAAAAGAGCGGGCGTTGCTTTATTCACCGCAACATCGGTGCACTGTGCCGACAGGATCGTGGCGATGAGCAGTTCGTGCGGGGCACTCCAAGACAGCTCGCAGTGGGCGTCGGGATAGCGCTCCCGCAGTGCCTTCAGCAGTCGCAGTGCGGCCTCTCCTTTGCCTGCGCGACTGGGCTTGCGACTGGGCCTGCGAGTCGGCTTGCGAGTCGGCGTCATGATCGCCTACCCGAGCGGCTTCCCGTGCGCGTACCGAAGAGGCGCGGTGCTTGAATTTCCCCGCGGCCGCCGGGTACTCGGGGAGTCATGACCCACGCGGACGCCGCGAGACCGAGGACGAGGAGAACCATCGTCGCCCGGAGAAGCGGATCCGCCTTGACGTGGTCGCGCTCGAAGACCGCTTTGTGCGCTGCGGCCGAACTGGCGTCGCCCTGCATCACAGCGCTGCGATAGTCGGCGAGCGTCGTTGCCATGCGCGGCGCGAGAATGACGAGGTGCAGCGTTTCCAGCAGAATCGCTGCGACAATGCAGGCGACTCGTGCGCGATTCGCCCAAGAGCGCTCGGGCCAGCGAAAGAACGATGCTTGCAGGAGCATGGTCACCGCGAGCGCCGGCAGGGCGAGCAGTGCGACGCGGTCAGCGGCGTCGAACACGCGCTGGGCGACGAAACCTGCGGCGAAACGTGAGCTGGCGTCGTCCGCGCCTGGATAGACAAGGGCGGCAGAGGGCACGGCGACTCCGAGCGCTGGAAGCGCGGTGAACGCAGCCATCGCGGTCGCCGCGGTTGCGACGAGGCTCGCGATCCAAGCGACGAGCGCGATCCAGTACAGAGTCGTTACCGCACGATGCACTGGCTCAGTGTCGCATGCTTTCTCACACTGTGCCGTACACTTGCTCGAATGCCAAGCGCACGAGGTGAGTTGCCGATGTCGGGCGATCCGCGCCCCGATCTCTCAGCGACGATCGCGCCCCTCGTCGAAGGCGGCTTGGACTGTTCGGCGGCGCTCGGTGCGATCACGAACCTCGGATATCGCGGGGTTCAATGGCCTGCGACGCAGCCAACGTTGCGTCCGCGCGACTTCGACGCTGGCGCCCTGCGCGGGTTGAAGTCCGAACTTAAGCGGCTCGAGTTGACCTGTTCCGGACTCGATGTCTGGATTCCGCCCGGACACTTCCTCGACCCCGCGCTCCTCGATCGCGCGGTGGCCGCGCTCGATGCAGCAATCGCGTTCGCCGCTGGCGTCGCCGAAGTGACGGGTGATCGCCCGGTGGTGTGCACGCTCTTTCCGAGCAAGGCGGAGCGGAAGAACAGCGGTCGGTCCGGCGAGGCGCTCGACGAAGCGGTCACAGCGCTCGCGGCGCTCGCAGAGCGCGAGGGTATTGCGATCGCTGACCACGCGGTCGATCCCGCAGCAGGCATCGGCTTTGGCGTCGATCCCGCGGCATGTCTTGCATCCGGAGTCGATCCGGTGGCTCGCGTACTCGCCGCTGGAAACGACCTGTGCTCGGCGCGTTTGGTCGATCTCTTCCGCAGCGGACTCCGCGGACCGGTCGGCGAATCAGGCGAGTCGCGCCTCGATGTCTCGGCATATCGCGCGACGCTCGACATCGTCGGGTTTCGTCGCGCGGTCGTCGTCGATGCGCGGCAGTGGCGCGAACCACTGAGCGGACTCACGAAGAGTCTGGAGCGATGGGCGGGGGGGCCGGTAGCGCGGCGGTCGGATACCCCACGTACGAGGAGCATCTGATGACTGGGGCGTCGAGTGTGCCGTTCAACCTCGGGCCCGGGCCGGGAAACACCGCAGTCGGAAGTACCGCCGCCGGAGATACCGGGGTCGGGATCTTGGGACATGGCGTCGATCTGGTCGAGAACTCGCGCATCGCTGCGATGCTCGAGGCGCACGGCGATCACTTTACGGAGCGCTGCTTTACCGTGACTGAGCGTGCGTATGCAGATCACGCCGTGCGGCAGCGTGTGGAGCGGTACGCGGTTCGTTTTGCGGCGAAGGAAGCGGTACTCAAGGCGCTCGGCACAGGGTGGACGGACGGCATTGCGTGGACCGAAATGGAGGTGCTGCGTCTTGCGACTGGAGAGCCGCGCCTCTTACTCTCGGGGCGCGCTCAGCAGATCGCTGCGGAAAGAGGGATTGTGCAGTGGTGGCTGTCGATGAGCCACTCAGCGCACTATTCGATCGCGAGTGCGATCGCGAGCGGCGGACCAAGTCGGCGCAGCGAGGCCCCCAAAGGAATGAGCGCGGGAAATCCGTAGACTGCGCGCCCCGATGACCTCGGACGAGCGAGCTATTTTTGATGCGCAGACGAAGAGTGCCCCTGAAGGCGGCCTCGTGCTGTTGTCGCGCCGCCTGATGAGTGACCAACTGACGCCGGTCTTGGCGTACCGACGACTCGTGGCATCGGACGCGCGCACCGCGCCGTCATTCCTTTTCGAAAGCGTCGAAACCGGCGGCAGCGTTGGCCGCTACTCGATCTTGGGAGCACAGCCGCGTCTCCAAGTGCTCGCGACGGCTAACTCCGTCGAGATCCACGACCATCGCACCGGTGCCCGGTCGCGGCGTGACGGCGCCGACCCTCTCGAGGTGCTGCGCGAGTTGGCGGCCGCCGAGCGATTGCCGCCGCGCACGACGCTGGAGCCGTTGCGCCTCCCGAGTTGCTTCATCGGAGGCTGGGTCGGATACGCGACCTACGACACTGTGCGATACCTCGAGCCGGGCAAGCTCCCGTTCTCCAGCGCGCCGCATGACGATCGCGGCCTTCCCGATTTTCAATTCGGCCTCTACCGCCAAGTCGTCGTGATCGATCACGTGGCAAAAACGCTGCACGTCATAGCCAGCACCTCGCTGAAAGAGCACGCCAGTGCCAACGCAGCGTGGCACGCGCTTCAGTCGGAACTTGAGCACGTCGTTGGCCGACTCGAAACCCACAGCGTTCCGTTGCCGTGCGGCGCCATCGACATTGATCCATCGCGACGACCGGAAACACCACACTCGGTGGTCACGCGCGACGAGTTCGAGAACGCAGTCCGCGCGGCCCAAGAATACATCGGCGCTGGCGACGCATTTCAGATCGTTCTCTCGCAGCGGCTCGAGCGCGTGACCGATCGAGATCCATTCGAGATCTACCGAGCGCTGCGTGTAGTCAATCCGAGTCCGTACCAAATCTACCTGCAGGCGGCGGGATGCATCCTCGTCGCGTCCAGCCCGGAGATTCTCTGTCGCGTGCGCAGCGGCGTCGTGACAAATCGTCCGCTCGCCGGAACGCGCCGCCGCGGCGCAAACGCGGCGGAGGATGCAACACTTGAGAGAGAGCTGCTCGCCGACGAGAAAGAACGCGCTGAACATGTGATGCTCGTCGATCTCGCGCGCAACGACCTCGGTCGCGTCTGTGACGTTGGGACGATCGCGATCGAGCGTTGTATGGATGTCGAGCGCTACAGCCACGTGATGCACATTTCCTCGACGGTCACCGGTCGCCTCCGCGATGGTCTCGACTGTTGGGACGCACTCCGCGCGACGTTGCCAGTCGGTACGGTCTCCGGCGCACCGAAGGTCCGAGCGATGCAGATCATCGATGAGTTAGAAACGGTTCGGCGCGGTCCGTACGCGGGCGGCATCGGTGCCGTCGGCTATGACGGCGACATGGACATTGCGCTCGCGCTGCGAACGATGGTCATTCCGACGTCGCGCGACCACGCGCCCTGGACGGTGCACCTTCAAGCTGGTGCGGGCGTCGTGCTCGACTCCGATCCAAGCTCTGAGTATGAGGAAACACTGAACAAGGCAGCGGGGCTTGGACGCGCGATCGATCTCGCGGAAAGTGCCTTTGCCGCGCGGTGATTCGACATCATCGTCGATACAACCTGTCGACATTCCCGCTGTCATGACACCTAGCAGCCTGTGGCGAAAGTCATTTGGGCTGCGGACGAGCAGAATGGCCGACTTCCTCGTCGGCGCAACTCGCTCGTATCGCTGCGGATACTGCGTCGTTGCACCTCCTCGAATTGGGCCATTCTGCTCATCTTCGCTTCCAAAGCACTTTCGCCACAGGCCGCTACCGTGAATTCCGTTACCGCACATCCTGCCGCTGACCTCCGCCAGCTTCGCAAGGTCTACTTCAAACCCGATGGCAGCATTCTGGTCGAGGCGCTCAAGAGCATCGACCTCATCGTGCCGCACGGGCAGTACCTCGCCATCATGGGTGCGTCCGGTTCTGGCAAGTCCACGCTGATGAACCTGCTCGGATGCCTCGACCGTCCGACGTCGGGGGACTATTTCCTCGACGGAAAGAACGTCGCTCAGATGGATGACAACGAGTTGAGCCGTGCCCGAGGTGAGCGCATTGGGTTCGTCTTCCAAGCGTTCAACCTGATCACCGAACTAACCATCGTCGAGAACGTGGAAGTACCGCTCTTCTATCAAAAGGTGCATCGCCACGAACGTCGCGAGCGCGCCATCAAGCAACTCGAGCGAGTTGGCCTCGGCGATCGCTTGACGCATCGTCCGATTGAGCTCTCGGGCGGTCAGCAGCAGCGCGTCGCGATTGCCCGCGCGCTGGTCACGCGGCCGGCGATCCTGATGGCTGACGAGCCAACCGGCAACCTCGACAGCGCGACGGGCGAATCGATCTTGCAGCTCTTCGAGGCGCTCCATGCGGAAGGGCTCACGCTGATCATGGTGACACACGATGATCGCATCGCAGCTCGCTGCGAACGGATCGTGCGGCTCAAGGACGGGTTGGTTGAGTACGACCGGTCGGGCGGTGGTCGACGTGAAGTCGCTGCCGTTGTGCCGCGACCGTGAGCAAGGTTCGGCCCACAGTTTCCACTAGAGTAGCAAGCGTGCCCCTCCGCACGAACAGCGCGTCGAACGCACGCATCCGCGTCGTCGGCATCGACCCCGGGCTTCAGCGCACCGGGTACGCCTGCGTCGAACTGGAGACCGGGCAGTACACGGCGACGCTCGTTGATGCTGGCGTGCTTCGGCTCAAGGCGAAGACGACTATCGCGTTTCGGTTGCGACAGTTGGACCTCGACCTCACCGAGATTCTCGATGAGTTGGTGCCGTCGTGCATGGCCGTCGAAACGGTGTTTACGCACCAGAAAAACCTGCGAACCGCGATTCTCATGGCGCACGCTCGTGGGGTCGTCTTGCTCTCGGCGCAGCGACGTGGCATCGAACTCGTCGAGCTCTCTCCCGCGACGGTCAAGAAGTCAATGACGGGAAACGGCAACGCGTCGAAGCGTCAAATGCAACTCGCGGTTGCCGCCGAGTTCCGCCTCGCGAGTCCGCCTGAGCCGCCCGATATCGCCGACGCCATCGCGATCGCGCTCGCCGGTGCGCGGCGAGCGATCTAACAAATCATCGAACGAGTGTTGAGGGCGTGGTTAGGTCCGCGGACGCGGCGTGTCCGGCGCGTCTTCGAGCTTGAGCGGACTCAAATCGATGTCCTGCGATCGCGCGTGCGGTACGATCAGCGGTCGCTTGCGCGTCGCGCGATCTGCTGCAGTGGAAAAGTCTTCGATCTGCGGAATCGCGAGTGCCAAACGGAGGAAGAGGTCGCGATGGAAGAGGAGTGCGACGACAAACATCATCGCTGCCAAGGCGCCGGTGCCGACGACAACGAGCTCGAGACTCGCGACCCGTGCGCTAACGAGCGCGGTCAGGCCCGCAAGTATCCAGAAGCCCGCGGCGGCCCAGAGCGTGATGGTTCCGAGTCTTTCGAACGGCACGCGCTCGCGCATACCGAGCGCGTCGGCAAGTTTGACGCCGGCACGTCGGGCGACGATGACGGCACCGATCCCGGGAATAAGCGCGAGTGCGGGCAGGATCACATGCGCGGCGCCTGGTACGAACGACGCGAAACAACTGGCGAAGACACCCAGAAACGCCGCGCTCGCACTCACCGCGTAGACCACCGCAACGCGTCGCGCGAGGTCGGCGGCAGCGACTGGATCGCCCTCCTCAAATCGCAATCCGGCTAGGCCGCGCGTCAGATCGCGGACACCGAACCAGTGAGCGATCGCGTGGGCTGCTACGCCAGCGGGAGCGACGACGGCGAACGTCGGAATCAGCGCGGTGCCGAGAATGAACGGCAACACCAGCCAAATCGATTGGCCGATCCACCAAGCGCCGGTGTGCACCCACTCCCAACGCTCGGCCTCGCGCTCCGGCCCACCTGTCGCCGGTCCGTTTGACTGTGGACTTGAGAGGCTCAACCCAACGGACAGGCCGCACTCGGGGCATCTACCTGCGCGATCCAACCCGCGCAGGTCGTACCGACAGCGACGGCAGCGCGGGGAGGCGATGTTCGGGTCGACCGAGATTGGAGTGCGGGAGCGTCCGGCCCCGGCAGTCGGGAGTTTGCTGAGCTTCACCTCACTCGGCCGATTCAGATTGCGATCGCGGTCAGCGGTCCCCATGGTCCGTCCTTGTACTTTTTTTTGGTCGCGAACTCGCCGCACGATCACACTGGATCCGCAGACATCAATGAATCGAAGAGCCCGATTCCATACGAAACGGGTAACCGACAGCCGAGTATAAAGAGGAGAATCGCGGGAACGCTCGCGAATCTTCGTCACGCGAGTCGTGCTACGAGAATGAACTTCCGGCGCCGAAACGCCGATCGGTCGAAATCGTGAGTCGGAGGAGGCCGTTCGCTTCCGCTGGCGTAGATCAAGGAGGGCCGAATCCTCGGCCTCCTCGAAGGGTTCTGGTACGAAAAACCTGTAAGGCGCACCAATGCTCCACCGTTCCGAAGTGGGTTCCACCCAGGGTTTCCGTCCTCGCTTCATTCACCGCATCGTTGCTGTCGGTGTCCCGGTTGGAATCATTTCGTTCCTAGCGTTCAACTGGCCCATGCCCAGTTCGTCCGCCGCGAGCGTGCAAGCGGCGCGTGACGTGGGCGGCTCGACGGCGGCGGCGCCCCAGCGCGACGGCCAGCACACTCAAACCGTACTCGCACCGACCCCTGCGATCGGTGCTTGGTCTGACTCGGTGTGGAAGGCGGCGAAGGACGGCGATCTGAAGCAGGTCGAGGCTACGCTCCGCGCGATCCCGGACGGCAAGGCAAGCGCTGAGGTGGAGCGCCTTCGTGCCCTTGTTGGCGAGCGATTCCGCCACGCGTCCGAGTCGGATACGACGCGAACGAAAGACATTGAGGCCGCGACCAAAGAGCTCACCGAAAATCTCGCGAAGAATGACATTCCGCGCGCGCTCACGTCGGCTGTGAAACTCCAGACGCTTTCAGATGACTGGAAGCTCCCGCTTGATCGCGACGATGTCAAGGCGGCGATTTCAAAGGCAGGCGTTATAGACGCCGAAGCGCAGCAGGCCGGCGACTGGCTCCTCTCGCAAGAACTCTTGTACCGGCTGCGAACGCTGTTCGAAGACGCGGGCAATCGCGACACGTTCAAGAAATACGACGGCGACCTTGAGAGAGTCAATCGGCGCATCGGACTCATGGCGCAATACGCGCCGAAGCAGTTGTACGAACTTCGGCGCAAGGCTATCGAGCGACTCACGGCTGCTGAAAAGGCGAACCCCAAGCCTGTCGTCCCGGACGCCGACAAGAGCGGCGAGACGCCGTCGGATCCCGCGGCCGCGAAACCAATCGACAAGATTCCCGACTGGAACCCGGCGTTTGCTGACGACTGGAAAGACCAGATTCGTGGCATCACCTCGCCGATGCTCTCCGCCGCGCTGAAAACTGCAGCGAACGAGCACATTAGTGCTCGCGGGTGGCAGCCGCTCGTCAGTGGCGGCCTCGACGGGCTCGCACTCTTCGTGACCACGGACGCGCTCGGCGAGACCTTCGGCGGTCTCAAGGAAGACGCGAAGGTGAAGGAGTTTCTCGCCGCAGTCGATCGTGGTCGCGCGAAGGTCGCGTCGACGCCTGCGGACAAGCTCGAATCTGCGGACTATCGCGAGATTCTTCGTGACCTCCTCGAGACGAACAAGAAGACCGTTGATATCCCCGACGGCGTGCTGCTGCACGAATTCGGTGACGGCGCGCTTGATGAACTTGCGGGCAAGTTCGAAGACCAGTACTCCGAAATCATCTGGCCCGAACGACTCCGCCGCTTCGAACAGCAAGTGAATGGTGACTTCGTTGGAGTGGGCATTCTGATCCGTCACGATGACAAACGCGACATTCTGGTCGTCAATCCGCTTGAGGGATCGCCCGCGGCGCACGGCGGCATCAAGGCTGACGATCGCATCGTCGGCGTCAACGGCGCAGCGACGACGGGTTGGAGTCTGAACAAGGCTGTTGATGAAATCACAGGCCCGCCTGGCCAACCGGTCACGCTCGCAGTGCGGCGCCCCGGCAAGGAACTGCCGTTCGACGTCACGCTGCTGCGCGACACGATCAAGATTCGATCCGTCAACGGTTGGTGGAAGAAGGATCTCGACGCGAGCGGTGCTCCGCGCTGGGACTACTGGATCGATCGCGCGTCGGGGATCGGCTACATCCGACTCACCTCGTTCAACGAGGATTCGTTCGCCGACTTCCATGCTGCGGTCGCGCAGATGAAGTCGGAGCGCTCGCTGAACGGCCTGATCCTTGATCTTCGCTACAACCCAGGTGGGTTGTTGAAGTCGGCGGTGGAGTTCACGAATGCGTTCGTTCCGACTGGCGAGGTTGTCAGCGGCGAAAACCGCAAGGGTGAGCAAGTCTGGTCGCTGGAAGCACAGGCGAACAAGTCCGACCTCAACGGACTGCCGCTCGTCGTACTCGTCAATCAAGGATCGGCGAGCGCGAGCGAGATCGTTTCAGGTGCGCTCCAAGCGCACGACGCAGCGGTTGTCCTGGGCGAACGTAGCTTCGGTAAAGGCAGCGTGCAGACCGTTCACGACATCTCTGATCGCACCGCAAACGCAGCGGTCAAGCTCACCACGCAGTATTACATTCTGCCGCCGCTCCCTGGCGAAAAGCACGGACGTTACGTCCACAAGAAGCCAGGCTCAACCGACTGGGGCGTCAATCCTGATCTGCTCGTGAAGATGACGCCAGCGCAGATCGAGAAGACAGTCGAGCTTCGTCAGCAGGCCGACATCATCGAAGAATGGAAGGACGAAGCTGACCGGAAGCCGCGTCCCGATCCGAAGGAACTGCTTGCGAAGAACTACGACCCGCAGCTCGAGATGGCGCTCCTAATCCTTCAGGCGCGCACGCTTAAGGACGTCGATGCAGCAGCGGTCGCTGCCGCCGGTCGTTGACGCGACACACGGGACTATCAAGCAAGAGGCGGCCATCGGGCCGCCTCTTTTCATGGCTGTGAACGTCGCGGCACTGGGCTCGTACCTGTTCAGGCAGCGCCGGTCATGACGTTGCGGACACCGCCGCGGAACGTCACCTGTGCGACTAACAAGTCGTCGTCAGGCTTTCCTTCGTGATGCCGCGCGACGAGGTTTGCGAGGAAGGTCGGGAAGTCGCGCGGTGGCGGGTCAAACGCGACGGACTCCTCAAGTCGCTTCAGACCAAAGCACTGGCCAGCCGGATTGCGGGCCTCGAAGGTGCCATCGGTGTAGATGATGACGGTGTCGCCGACGTTCATCGTCCGCGTCATTTCTTCGGGGTCGAATACGTCGGGCGCGGCCGCGCCAAGCACGAGTGTGGTGCAGTCGAGTCGCTCAACGGTGCCAGACTTCTGCCGAAGGAGCGGCGGGGGATGCCCCGCAACGACCCATCGGACGATCCGGGACTCGGGATCAACCTGCACGCACGCTGCGGTCGCGAACATCGAGTGCGCGGACATCGTGAGGTGGATGTAACGGTTGAGCTGCGTCATGACGAGCGCGGGGGTGATGTCACCCTTCGCCTCTGCGACCACCCGTTCGAGTTCACCGAAGAGCCGGTTGACGGTAAGCGCCGCAGCGAGACCGTGGCCAGACACGTCGATCACGGTGGTCGTGACGCGGGCGGTGCGCGGGCAACGCACCATATGCACGAAGTCACCGCCAATTTCGCGGAGCGGCACGTAGCGGTATGCGACTTCGACGGGCCCGTGCTCGATGGGGGCGCGGAACATGGCATCATGGACGATGCGAGCACGACCTAACTCCTCGCGACCGTGCGACACCTCGCGCGACAGCGCGGCTCGTTCCTCGTCCTCAGCGAAGCGCTGTTCGTTCCAAAAACCAAGCCCGATAGGAACTGCGGCGGCCACCAGACCTGCGATGCCGACGGCGACCCTCGAGAAGTTATCTTGGCTTGAATTCGGCACCGTGAACAGCGCGACGACCCAGAGTGCGAACGCGGGAAGGGTGACAGCTCCAGCTTGCGTCGCGGTCCACGGCATGATCGCGGCGGCGACAATCGCGAAGCCCGCTCCGAAGGGAAGCCACAGCGAGAGGTACGCGCACTTTGCATCGTGCGTGCCCTGCGCGATCGCAGCAGCGGCTAGGCCGATTACGAGCACAAGCGTGACGAGGCGTTCCGATGTCCGCCCCCGTCCGGTCGGCGTGCACCCCGGGCGAAGTCCGAGCGCCGTCGTCGTGATCGCGAGTGCGCCCGTCAGGGCCGCGGCGACTCCCAACGCAGTCTTTGCTGCGGTCGAATCGATCGCCAGCGCTAAGCCCGCCTGGACGAACGCAGCGACGATCGCCAGCCCTCCGATGCCGAAGGAGCCCGCAGAAATTCGAGTTGCGCGCGACTCCGCGATGGTTTCAGTGAGGTCTGTGGGCGTCGCAGCCCGGTTCAGAAATCGGTCGCGCCGCATGAGAGAGGCCCGGTGGCAGGGGATCGCCGGAGGAACGAAGCGGAGTGGGCCGATTGTACGGACAATGCCTCAGAAGGCGCGACGATCCAACTCCACCTTGCCCCCGACCCCTTCCGTCCTCTATAACTGGGAGCTTGCGCGATCGTCGCCACCCCGGCGGGCCGTCCTGCGGGAGTCGCGTCCGGTCCGGCTATAGGTCCGGCACTCGATTGGGCTTCGTGAACATGCGGCCTCGAATCTCTTTGCTTCATACCCCAACAGCGGCAGGCCCTTCGGGGCTGCAACCAACGATGCCCATCGCCACACTGGCGTCAGATACTTCGACGCACCTGCTGAAATCACCGAATGGGATAGCGCCTGGGAAGCGGCCGGAGATTCCGGCGGCGACGCTGCGGGCTTGGCTCTCGCAGATGTCGCTCATTCGCGAGTTCGAGGTGCGCTGCATGCAGGCGTACCAAGACAAGAAGATCGGTGGATTTTGCCACGTCTACATCGGCCAAGAGGCCGTCGCCGTCGGCTGCGTCGCGGCGCTTGAGCCGCGCGACCCGCTCGTCACCGCGTATCGCGATCACGGACACGCGCTCGCTCGCGGCATGCACCCGAAGCACTGCATGGCCGAGATGTTCGGCAAGATTGGCGGGTGTGCGAAGGGCAAGGGCGGCTCGATGCACATGTTCGACAAGGCGAACAATCTGTTCGGCGGCCACGGCATCGTCGGCGCTCAATGTCCGCTCGGAGCCGGTCTCGCGTTCGCAACCAAGTATCAAGACGAAGTCATCAACAGTGGCAAGTCCGACTGTGTCACGTTGTGCTTTCTCGGCGACGGCGCACTGAATCAAGGCGCGCTGCATGAGGCGATGAACCTTGCGGGCCTGCTCGATCTGCCCGTCATCTACGTTGTCGAAAACAACGGCTATTCCATGGGTACCGCGATCGAGCGCGGCACCACCATGGCCCACAAGATCACTTCGAAGGCAGTGGGATACGGCATCGAGGGGCTCGAAGTCAACGGCATGGACGTTGTCGACGTCTATGTCGCGATGAAGGACTTGATCGATCGGTGCCGCGCCACGAGTCGCCCCGCGTTTGTCGACATGCGCACCTACCGCTACAAGGGGCACTCGATGTCCGACCCGCGAAAGTATCGAGGTCGCGAAGAAGAAGAGCGCTACGAAGTCGAAGATCCGATCGGTAAGTTGGAGAAGCTCGTGAAGGACAAGAATTATGCGACGCCCGCGGAGATCGAAGCGATCTACGACGGCGTCAAGACGCTCGTGCGCGAGTCGATCGCGTGGGCAGACGCGAGCCCGGTGCCGAGCTTGGATGAGCTGTATCACGACGTCTACGTCGAAAAGTGGGGGCCGTACACCGGTACGAGCCTGCCGCAGATGTTGACGGAGAAACCCTGAGCCACACCATGCCGACGCGTGAAATTGAGTTTCGTGATGCGATCCGCGAAGCGATGAGCGAAGAGATGCGCCGCGATCAGCGGGTCTTTCTCATCGGTGAAGAAGTCGCCGAGTACAACGGCGCTTACAAAGTGTCGCGCGGGATGCTCGACGAGTTTGGGCCGAGGCGCATCATCGACACACCGATCTCCGAGTCGGGCTTCGCTGGGCTAGCGATCGGTGCGGCGATGTACGGGCTGCGTCCGATCGTCGAATTCATGTCGTGGAGCTTCTCGCTCGTCGCGGCAGATCCGATCTTGAACAACGCGCCGAAGATGCTCTTCATGTCGGGCGGCCAATTCGGCTGCCCGATTGTTTTTCGCGGCAACAACGGTGCTGGCGGCCAACTCGGCTCAACCCACTCGTGGTGCGTCGAAGCGCTCTATTCCAACGTGCCCGGTCTCAAGATCGCGATGCCGTCGAATGCATACGACGCGAAGGGCCTGATGAAGACCGCGATTCGCGACGACGATCCGGTGTTTTTCCTCGAGAGCGAACGCCTGCTGTCGCTCAAGTCGGATGTCCCCGAGGAGGAGTACTTCATCCCGTTCGGTAAAGCAGCGATCCGCCGCGAAGGCGCTGACGTCACGCTGGTCTCGTGGGGACGACCGGTGCTCTTCTGCATGGAAGCGGCCGAAACGCTCGCGAAAGAAGGTATTTCCTGCGAGGTCATTGACGGTCGCACGATTCGGCCAATGGATTGGGAGACCGTCTTCGCGTCGGTGCGCAAGACGAACTGCTGCGTGGTCGTCGACCAGTCATGGTCCTTCGCGTCGCCTGGTTCGGAAGTTGCCGCGCAGGTGTCGCAGCATTGTTTCGATGATCTTGATCATCCAGTTCTTCGTGTTCATTCCGACGACGTGCCCGCGCCGTACGCTCAGAACCTTGAGCAAGAGATGCTTCCGAACCCCCGCAAGATCTGCGAGGCGGTACGGAAGGTGACGTACCGGCTCTAAGTCTTGGGTCTAACTTATGCCTATCTCTCTCACCATGCCGCGGCTGTCCGACACCATGGAAGTCGGCACCGTCATCAAGTGGAACGTCAAAGAAGGCGACAAGGTCCGTTCCGGCGACGTGCTTGCTGACATCGAGACCGACAAAGCCACGATGGAGATGCAGTGCTTCGACGACGGGACGATGGCGAAGATCGTGGTGGAAGCGGGCAGGCAGGTGAAGGTGGGAACGTTGATCGCGATGATCGCGGCGAAAGGTGAAGACCCAGCCACGATCACCATACCGAGTGGCACCGCAGCAACGGGGCCCGTCGCGCCGGCCGCGGCACCGGCAGCGACGACTGAGGACGCCGACGAAACTGGCGGCCGGTTGCGCGTGAGCCCGGTCGCGCGGCGCATGGCTGAAGACGCTGGAATCGATCCTCGATCGATCAAGGGCTCGGGTCCGGGCGGGCGCGTCATCAAGCGCGACGTGCAAGCGGCGAGTACGAATGTCCAGAGCGCTCGCACGCCGATCGATACTGCGACGCCGCTGGCGCTGACGCGGCCGCAAGTGGTCGCGATGAAGCCGCCGACACCGACGACGCCGGCGTCACCCGTGGCACCTCTCGCGCTCGGTGCTCCACAGGGTCGCGTCGTCGCATTATCTAACATGCGGCAAACGATCGCGCGACGGCTCGTCGAGAGCAAGCAGACGATTCCGCATTACCAAGTCACGATGCGCTTCGCGATGGACGAACTTGTCAATCAGCGCACGAAACTCAACGACGCGCTCGCGCCCTACGGCGTCAAGCTCTCGGTGAATGACTTTCTCGTTCGTGCCTGCGCACTCGCGATGGCGCGGAATCCGTACTTCAACGCCTCGTTTGCCGGTGACCATGTTGTGGTGCACGGTGAAGTGAACATCGGCATTGCGATCTCGCTGCCGGAGGATCGCGGCGGCGGACTTGTGGTCGGAGTTATCCAAAGCGCCGACCAGAAGAGTCTGCGACAGATCGCACAAGAATCGAAGTATCTCGCGGATAAGGCGCGATCCAAGGGACTCACGATCGACGAGATGAACGGCGCGACGTTCACGATCTCGAACCTTGGCATGTACGGCGTCGAGCACTTCACCGCCATCATCAATCCGCCGAACTCGGCGATCCTCGCCTGCGGCGCAGCGGTGGAACAGCCAGTCGTGCGCAATCATCAGATCGTCGCGGGCTGGGAGATGCAGGCGACGCTCTCGCTCGACCATCGCGTGATCGACGGCGCGATGGCGGCTGAATATCTGCGCACGCTAAAGGAACTGATCGAAAAGCCCGCGATGCTGCTCGTGTAGGGCGACGCGCATCGCTACTTGCCGAGCGTCGCGCCGATCGTCCGGTTTCGCTGTTGCAGATGTGACGCGGCGTGCCATACTCGCACCATGCGCATAGTGGCCACCGTCGTCGCTGTTGTTGTTGCGTCACCAGCGTTCGCGCAGTGGAGCACCGACCCCGCCGTCAACACACCCATCTGCACTGCGGCGGGCGATTCGGTCCAGCCAAAGATCGTCAGCGCGCCGGACGGCGGTACCTACGTGTCATGGTTCGACAATCGCGTCGGCGGATACGACGTGTATCTGCAGCGTCTCGACGCGGACGGCAATGCCGTGTGGCCGCTGAACGGCATTTTGATTGCTGATCGTTCGCTCTCGTCGACCGAAGATTACGGCGCGTGCTCGGACGGTCAGGGGGGCGTCGTACTCGCGTTCGGCGACGATCGCTTCGGTGGCGTGAAGACGACCGTAACGCGTGTCGATCCGAACGGCGTGCAAGTGTGGGGACCCAATGGAAAGCAAGTGTCGACACTCAATGTGAACAGCCCGACGGTCGCGCTCTCGGGCGATGGTCGCATTGTCGCGGCGTGGATCGAAGGCAACGCGACAGCGCTCCAGCGACTGGAACTTGACGGCACGATGGTGTGGGCGGTGCCCGTGGCACTCACTGCTGCTGGCGCGCAGCTCTGGGTCGCCGATCTACAGTCGGGTGGCGGAACTTCTGTCATCGCAAGCATGGTGCGTCAAACCGGCTTCGCTGGGGCGAAGACGCTTCGAGCGCAGAAGATCGACGCGAGCGGCGCACTACTCTGGGGTGCGCCGCACGTGAGCGTGTTCACGACCGGCTCGCTACAGTTTGCCAACTTCCCGAACTTTGTTCCAGACGGTGCCGGTGGCGCTGTCTTCTCGTTTTACACGACGGGTCCGCTTCAGAGTTTCGCGCAGCGCATCGATTCTGCCGGCAACCTGCTCTTTGGTGTGAACGGCGCTGGCGTGACGACGACAACAACGCGCGAACGCACGGGCCCAGCGGTCGCGTTCGATCCGACAACGCAGCGCACATATGTCGCGTGGGAGGAGCGCATTCCAAGCACTTCAAATTACGGCTGCTCCGCTCAGGCGTTTGACGCTACGGGCACCCGGCTCTGGGGTGCGAACGGAAGCGTTCTCCTTCCGGTCGCTGCGAACTTCGGCGTGCGCGAAGTGGAAGCGAAAGTCTTCGACTGCGATCCGACGTTCCTCTTCGTGCGCGACGTCGCTTTCAACAACGGGACAATCTTCGCTGCGCGCATGACTGCCGGTGGCGCACCCATCTGGGCCGGATCACCGGTCACGGTCTGCTCGACGCGCACGGGCCACAGCCGACTCGAAACCGCAATCGCCGCGAATGGCGCTTCGCTCGTCGCGGTCTGGGAAGACAGCCGAAACGGAAATCAAGATCTGTACGGCGACGCGCTCCGCAGCGACGGGACGCTCGGGCCCGCAGCTCCGGTCGTCGTCGGTGATCTCAACGACGACGGCATCGTCGACGCAGCCGATCTCGCGATCCTGCTCGGCGCGTGGGGGCCGGCGCTGCCGTGCTCGCTCGCCGATCTGAATCACGACGGTACAGTGGACGCAGCGGACTTGGCGATTCTGCTGGGGGCGTGGATGCGCTGATCGCGGTATCTTGAACGCGTGGCGACTCACCCCGGGGGATCGACCAATGCGGGCTGCTAGCCAGAAAACGTGTGTTCTCTGTGGGGTCGACTGCGCTGGCAAGCCGCGCGTCAAGGACCCAAGCGGACGCTACTACTGTCGAAGTTGCCACGAACGCAAGGCCGATGAGCTCGTCGACATGGCGGGACTTTCCGCCGCGGTCGCTGCGGCACCAGTCGGCGCGGTCGCGAACTGTCCAAAGTGCCGAATGGCGTTGGGTCCGAGCGATGTGCTATGCGTGCAGTGCGGCTTCGATATCCGCTCGGAACGCGGGCTGAAGTCTCGAATCGTGCGCGATGCGAAGCCGTCGCCGCTCGACTGGATCATTCGCCCCGACGCAGCGCTCAAACGATTGTCCCGCTCCCCGAGCGCCCTCGGGCGCGCTGCGGTGGTGAGTCTTCTGATCGCATTTCTTGCGACGGTGGGCGATGGCGTTCGGCGCGTTGCTGGTGCCTCTCCGATGATCGGGGACTCGTGGGGGGTGGTGGTCGTCGTCGGTGTCTTGTTGAGCGCGGTGGGGGCTGTCATCTATTGGACAGTCGCCCCCGTCTTCCTTCGCTGGCGAGTGCAGTGGTCTGGTGGTGAGGTGCCGGATCCGACCATGGGTCGCATTGCGTACTTCGCGACGGTGACACCGGCTGCGATTCTCTCGCTCGTCGCAGCAGTCGTATCACCGCTGTCCTCCGCTTCGCCCATCACGTTCTCAGCCCGCATCGGAGAGCGCAACTCCATCGGATTTCAGATCGCGCTGGTCTCGATGTTGGCGCTCGGGTGCGTTCCGCTCTATACCTCATCGCGACCAAGAGCTTCGGTGCAAAGAAGGTTCCAGCGGCGATCCTCGTGGTAGCACTTCCGATCGCGTGGTACGCGGGGTCTATCGCGATACTCGTGAGCGCGAGGCAGTTGCTCGATCGGTAACACGAGCACAGCGGACATACCCCCACGCCCAACCATCCGAGGGAAAAGTCACCACGTTCGGGGCCGCGCGATTTCGTGTTGATGATCTCGCGTCAAACGCAACTCCGCGGAAGCACATATTCGATCCAGCCAAGCCCGTTACTTGTCACTGCATCTCGCGCTGCGTCAGGCGCTCGCAACTCCTCGAACACGAGGAACGTCGCCGCGCGTTCTCCGACGGCTTCTTCGAGATGGTCCGCTACTTCGCCGCCGATGTCCTCGAATTCACTCGAATTGGTGTGGCAACTATGGCGTCGGTGTTGATCCTGATGATCCGTGTGAATCCCAGAGTTCGCCGCATGAAGAGATTCAACATGGATGCACAGGATCGACAGGATGATGCGGCACTTCGCTTGCCCGCGGCGACTCACGCTCGGATGCGATCGTTGCGGGCGTCGCACCGCGCTGGATCATGCACTCGAATTGGTGTGGCAACTATGGCTCTCTATCAAATGGGTGTGGCTACTGCGGCGATCCGTCGAACCGCAAGCGCTCCATCCGCGGAGGGCGCACGGGCGCGCGCACCGTCGGTTACATGGCCGCGTTCTCGGCGATGCGTTGCAACCCGGTGATCCGCGCGTTCGCCGAGCGTCTCAAGGCGAAGGGGAAGCCCCACAAGGTCGTCGTCGTCGCATGCATCCGCAGATCGAGCCATTGTGGCCACACCCACTCGATTGCAGCTCAGCGCTCGGCGTGTGGGGCTGAACGGTTGACCCAGGCGTCAGTCCGAGGCGCGCCGTGCGCCTTTTGGCCGCAGCTGCAGCCGCCGTGATGTCGATGGCGAGCGAGAGGTTGTCAAAACGTCACAGCTCGCGCGCAGCCATCCCGCAGACGCTCGCTCGTCCGTTCGCCATTTTGTCTCTGTTCGTCGTGGGATCCCCTAACAGTGCGCCGGTTGCGGCGACTCGCACGCGTCCGGCGGCGCGCGCTCTGCTGCGACACGTCGCGGCGCTCCCAGGACGAGCGCCGCCACCGCAACGACGAACCGTCGGCCGGTTTCGCGGGCCTTGCGCGCCAGCGCAGCCGCGCCTCCGCTGAAGTTCCCCAGCGGACTCGCGAGTCCGCTCGCCATTGCCGACTCGATCGCTGCAAGCTGACCGCGCATGAGCTCGCCGAGCCGCGCGCCGCCTGCACATCGCTCAGACTCAAGCAAGGCCAGGTCAAGTTCGGCGAGCGCGATGGCAAAAGGGTGTTGTATGTTCCAATCCCGCTCACCGTGCGCCCAACCCTCCGAAGCGGGTTCCTCTCGGGGCGGCCACCCGCATCGCGGCCGGATCGACACTGGATCGAAGGAGAAAAGGTGCCAAAACTGTCTTCTTGACGCGGATATGGCGATATAGTTGCCAGAAGAGGCACTTATGGCAAAGATCCATGAGATGACAGACATGGCGGTTCTGGCAGAGCTCGGGGATCGCCTCTCGCGACTCCGACTCCAGCGGAATCTCACCCAAGCAAAGTTGGCTCGCGAGGCGGGCGTGTCCAAACGCACCCTGATCCGCTTGGAGGGCGGAGAATCCAGTCAGGTCACTAACCTCATCCGCGTGATCCGCGCACTGGGTCTGCTCGGCACTCTGGACGGGCTAGTTCCGCCGCCTCCCCTAAGCCCGATTGAGCAACTGCGCTCGCGAGCCAGGGAGCGCCGACGAGCGTCTCCCGGAACGAAGGCGAGCATGCCGTCGACCAAGTGGGCTTGGGGTGACGAATCGTCAAAAGCCGGAGGTGAGCCTTGAGCACGGTCGCCGACGTTCGCTTGTGGGGAAGTTCGATCGGCGCGGTATCCGTAGATGGGCCAGGGGAGATTGCGACCTTCGAGTACACCGCCGCGTTTCGGCAGAGCGGGATCGAGGTCGCGCCGCTCATGATGCCGCTCGCTCAGCAAATCTACAGCTTCTCCGCCCTGCCCCAGCAGTCGTTTCACGGGTTGCCGGGAATGCTTGCCGACGCGCTGCCCGACAAGTTTGGCAATGCCGTGATCGACGCATGGCTTGCCGCGCAGGGCCGTCTGCCCCAAGACATCGATGCGGTCGAACGGCTGTGCTACACCGGCGCGCGCGGGACTGGCGCGCTCGAGTTCAGGCCGGCACGGGGACCGCAAAGCCGCACGTCGACAGTCCTGAATGTGGGCTCGCTGGTGTCGCTCGCCTCAGAGGTGCTGAGCAACCGAGAGAACCTCCAAGCGTCATTCGCCGACCCGCTCAAGGAGCACGCCCTGCGTGAGATCCTCCGCGTCGGCGCATCAGCAGGCGGTGCCCGCGCGAAGGCCGTCATCGCGTGGAACCCTACGACCAATGAGGTTCGCTCCGGTCAGGTCAAGCCCCCGATCGGCTTCGAGCACTGGCTCATGAAGTTCGACGGAGTCGCCAACAACAATGACCGCGACCTCGCGGAGCCGCAGGGATTCGGTGCGATCGAGTATGCCTACTCGCTCATGGCGAAGGCTGCGGGCATCCGGATGTCCGAGTGCCGACTCTTCGAGGAGAACGGACGCCGCCATTTCATGACCAAGCGGTTCGATCGGCTTGACGACGGCGCAAAGCTCCACATGCAGTCGTTGGGCGCGATCGCACACTTCGACTTCAACAACCCCGTCGCGCAGTCCTACGAGCAGGCGCTGACGGTGATCCGCAGGCTGGGGCTGTCAATGGACGACATCGAAGAGCAGTTCCGGCGCATGGCCTTCAACGTGATCGCCCGCAACCAAGACGATCACGTCAAGAACATCGGATTCCTCATGGACAAGAACGGGAAGTGGTCGCTCTCGCCAGCGTTCGACGTGATGTATGCATACAACCCGTCGGGCGCATGGACCGCGAGCCATCAAATGAGCGTGGCCGGCAAGCGCGAGGGCTTCACGCTTGAAGACCTCGAGACCGTTGCAGAGACGGCGGCGATGAAGCGCGGACGCGCCGCAGCCATTGCGCGCGAGGTCACGAAGGCGGTCTCGCGGTGGGGAGAGTTCGCAGCCACAGCTAAGGTTGTTCCCGCGCAAATCGACATGATCGGGCGCGTGCATCGCACCGATTTGGCCCCGTAGGCGAGCCGAATCGTCGGGAACGGGGAGAGCCCCGAATTGGCCCCAGTGGCCTTACACATTCTGGTGTGGTTGGGCGCAGGGGTGTGTCCGTTATGGGCTACGCCCCTCTGTCGCTGCGCGACATCTCCCCGGTGACCGAAGCGGTCATGGAGGAAGGCGGAGAATCGCGCGGCGCTGACAACGGTCTTCCTCTCCCCACGATCGCTCCGATCGTGGGGAGATGTCGCGCAGCGACAGAGGGGCAGGAGTTGAACATACCACTCACTTCGCCAGCATCGTGAGAGCCACGGTCGCCGTGATGTCGATAGCGAGCGAGACGTTGTCGAGCCGCCACAGCTCGAGTGCCACGATCGCGCGGACGCGTATGTTCGTCTACTGGCGCCACGCGAACTGTCCTCCCGCTACCAAGCGCGATGTTAGCCGGACCTGTATCCCTCAGCCCCTCGCGACGGCCGGTCGATCGATCCCTTCCGACTTGCGGAAGAGTTCGTAGAGCTCGGCCGCGTCTTTTGCGTCGTAGCACGAGCTGCGGAACTGCGGGCCGGTCATGAGGCGGCTGACCTTACCGAGTGCTTGAATGTGTTCGGCGATGCGATCGGCGGGCGACACGAGAAGGATGATCAGTCGCACAGGCTTCCGATCGATCGAGCCGAATTCGATCGGTTCGCGCGGTTTTCCCATCGCCATCGTCAGCGCTCGTGCGCTCGTCGATTTGCCGTGCGGAATTGCTAATCCCTCGCCGATACCGGTCGAGCGCTGCTGCTCGCGTTCCCACACCGCGCGCTTCAGCGACGGACCGTCAGTGACGAAGCCGCGCAAACTCAGGAGATCGATGAGCTCCTCAATGGCCGCTTGCTTGTGCGTCGCTTCAAGCGGCACCTTGATCGCGTCGGGAGAAAGGATGTCGAGGATGTTCATCGGCGCGATTCCGCGCGGCAGCGCGGTAGTGCATCCCTTGCGTTAGACACTGCGTAGCAACGGGCGAAAGCGAGGAATGGTAACAAGGGGCGGTACTACGTCGTAGAAGCGAGCAGCGCCCAGAATCCGCCGTCGGTGTAACGCGCTGGCGGGTCACCTGGCACACCCGACGGGAAGCGCTGACGCTCCGCCACGGCGATCAGTCGATGTCGCTTCCGCATCGCCTCAATCTGTCGGGTGTTTTCCGCAGGTTCAAGACTGCACGTCGAGTACAGGACGTGACCGCCCGGCTTCAGAAGCGGCATCGCACCGTGGGCGATCTCGCGCTGTTTTTCGACAAGCTGCTCGAGCCTGCGCGATGAGAAGCGGTACGACGCCTGCGGCCGGCGCGGCAAGACAGCGGTGTTCGAGCAGGGGACATCGAGCACGACGAGGTCGGCGGTGCGGAAGTGATCGACGATTCGGTCGGGTGTGATGACCTGAATATTCGCGTGGCGGGTCGCTGCGTGCATGAGGTCGCGTCTTCGGGCGTCGTCGGGGTCGCTGGCCACGATGGTTGCTGCAGGAAATGTCTGGGCCAGTTGCACCGTCTTCGTGCCGCGGCCAGCGCAGAGGTCGATGACGACTTTCGGCGCGAGCTTGCCCTGTCGCGTCGCCGCGACGGGATCACCGCTCGCTGGATCTTGCACACGGATGGATGGATGCCGAGCCAGCAGGCCGAGGAGTTCGGCGTGATCGCCGATGAAGACGTACCAACCAGGCTGGTCGTGCTGCGAGAGCATCGGGCTCGCAGCCAGCGATGAAGGGACGCCGGTCACAAGCGTCGGTGCGTCTACCAGCCCGTGCCGGGCCAGTTCGACGGCGGCGCGGAAACCGTGCGCTGCGATCCAGTGGACCAAGAGGTCACGGCCGACGCTACCGACTTGGGCCAGTCGCAGCGTCGGATCCTCGGAGAAGATTGATTGTGTGAGGCGCCACGCGCGGCCGTCGTTGAGCGGAAGGAGATCGCGCGGGCGCGCGAAGTTCGCGCCGCTCGGTGCCACGATTTCGCCCTTCAGTCCAGCGACCTTCCGCAGGACCGCGTTCACGAAACCACCCGCGCGCGGTCCGCGGACGCGCTTCGTCCACGAGACGCTTTCGTCGACCGAGGCGTGATCGGGGATGCGATCGAACAGAAGGATCTGCGCTGCGCCGACCAGGAGCGCCGCCTGTAGCGAGGGCTCGATTTGCGTCCACGGTCGATCGACTTGGCTTTCAATGACGGCAATGAGCGTGAGCCAGCGTCGCGTGAGCTGGGCATCGATTGCGCACGCGAAAGCGGAGTCGCGAGCGTCGAGCCCCGCTGTGTCGACCGCATCGAACGGCAGATCGGGAAACAATGTGACTCGTTTGGCGGTTCGCTCAATCACGATCGACCGCGCCGTGGGGGCACTGCCGGGCGCGTTGGGAATGTCATGCGAGGCAGAGGGCGCGTCGTTCATCGCGAGAGAGCCGAGGAGGAATGGAAGAGGCCGGCATTCAGCAGTCGCGCTGCGCGCCGGCCCGTCCCAGCTTTACAGAGTTGTCGATTGACGGAGTTACGGATGAGCAGGCTGTTAGGCGGACACGAGCTGTTTCTTCGGCTTGCCGGTTGTGGGAGTTCCGCCCGAGCCAGTCACGGTCGCTCCGGCGCTCTTCTTGGCAGAGGCCTTGGACCACGTTTCGGCGTCGGCCTTCAGCGCCGCAGCCTTGTCGGTTTTCTCCCAACTGAAGGTGCCGGGGCCAGCCTCACCAGGCTCGCGTCCGAAGTGCCCGTGCGTCGCGGTCGACTTGTAGATGGGCTTGAGTAGGTCGAGCGTCTCGATGATGCCGCGCGGCGTTAGGCGGAAGTGCTTGAGAACGAGATCGCTGATCGCGTCGTCAGGAATCTTGCCGGTACCCTGGGTATCGACGAGCACGGAGGTCGGCTCTGCGACGCCAATCGCATAGGAAAGCTGCACTTCGCACACGTCGGCTAACTCGGCAGCGACGACGTTCTTCGCAACGTAGCGGGCCATGTATGCGGCCGAACGATCGACCTTCGACGGATCCTTGCCGCTGAACGCACCGCCACCGTGGCGACCACGACCGCCGTAGGTGTCAACGATGATCTTGCGACCAGTGAGCCCGCAGTCGCCGTGGGGACCGCCGACTTCGAATTGTCCGGTCGGATTCACGTGCACTTTGATCTTGTCGTGCCAAAGCTTTCCGAGCACGGGCTTGATGATCTTCTCCGTGACTTCGGCCTTGAGCTCGGCCTGCTTCTTCTTTCCGTTCCACTCGGGAGCGTGCTGCGTCGAGAGGACGACGGTATCGATGCGCTTGGGTTCGATGCCTTCGTACTCGACCGTGACCTGGCTCTTTGCGTCGGGCCGCAGTCCCTTGATCGTGTTCTTCATACGGACTTCAGCCTGCTTCTTGACTAACTTGTGCGCAAGATCGATCGGTAGCGGCATGAGCGACTTCGTCTCTTTGCACGCGAAGCCGAACATCATCCCTTGGTCGCCAGCGCCTTGTTCCTTCTTCTTGCCGTCGGCTTCTTCGTTCACGCCGCGAGCGATGTCGGCGCTTTGGCGGCCGATGCACACGCTCACACCGCAGCTCTTTCCGTCGAAGCCCTTCGCGGCGTCGTCGTAGCCAGCGGCGAGCACGGTTTCGCGCACGATCGCGGGAATGTCGACGTATCCGTTACAGGTCACTTCGCCGGCGACGACCGCGAGGCCGGTCGTCACGAGCGTTTCACACGCCACACGCGAACGCGGGTCGGCTTGCAACATGGCGTCAAGAATGGCGTCCGAGATCTGGTCAGCCAATTTGTCCGGGTGACCCATGGAAACGGACTCGGACGTGAAGAGGTATCGGCGGGCAGTCATGGCGAGTGAACCTGCGTGGGCCCCGTGTGGGGCGAAGGAAGGGGGTAGAGATGATCGCTGCGACGAGCCACCCACAACAGAGCGGAGCGGAGGGCACGAAGTCAACGGGCGTCGCGAAGCGAACGAGTATACAGACGAGCCCGCATAGATCCGATCGCTGGAACCGATGTCACACTCCGCACGAACGGCAGAAGGGTGGCGGCCTCCACGCACGGACATGGGATTAAGGTATTCCCGTCGTTTTCATCGGATTCGGTCGGGGCTTGAGCTACGCTCTGAACTTCCAGCATGCCAATTCAATACCAGAGCACCCACCGGGACGATCGCGGCGACCTGCGCCTCGCGGCGCGCGCTGCGCTCCTCAGGCCCGCGCTCATCACGATCGGTGGAGGGGCCCTCGCGATACTTGTGGGGGCGGGAGCGCCGATGACGCCTGCAACGCCGGGTAAGGCCGCGAAAGCCTCACTCCAGGAGGTCGAGGCGGGGCGGGCAAAGAAGGTTGCACTCTCTGACGCTGCGGACGTACAGGTGGCTGACGCCGAAGGCGGCTACGCCTCGACCCATGTACTTGTCCGGCTGAAGCCGGGCGTGCGGCCAGCGAAATTGGTCGACGGCCGCTGGGCGCTTGTCGGTGCCGCGTCCGCTGGTGGTGCACGCGAACGCGCGACGGCGAAGTCTGCGGCGATTCTCACATCCGCCAACGCAAAGGGCGCGACGACGGTGTTCGGTGGGTTGAGCGATCAGGTTCTCGCGACCCAGCTTGGACTGAATCGCACCTATCGCATTGACGTTCCGGGCGGTACCGACACGCCGAAGCTTGTACGTGAACTTGCGGCTATCACCTCGCTTGTCGAACTTGCCGAGTTGGACGGTATCGGTGGCCTCGCCGACGCGCCGAACGATCCGAATTTCGCGCAGCAGTACGCGATGAACAACACCGGCCAGACAATCGGCGGCGTGCCGGGTCTCGTGGACGCTGACCTCGACGGGCCCGAAGCGTGGACCCTCGCGGCCTCGCTCAATCTTGATACGTCAACGGTCACCATCGGATTGCTCGACGCAGGCGTCAATCAGCACGTCGAGTTGACTGGTCGCATTCTGCCTGGCTTCAATGTTCCCGATGGCACCACGATCACGACCGACGAGTGCTCGAGTCACGGAACTCACGTCACCGGCATCATGGCCGCAGCTGGCAACAACGGTGTTGGTATTGCGGGCCTCGCGTGGCAGGCCAAGATCAAACCGTACGTGGTAGTGAACGGATGCAACGGCTTCGAGAGCTCGGTTGCAACAGGTCTCACGATGGCAACCGACGCGGGCCTCCGCCTCGTGAACATGAGCTTGCAGTACTACACCGGCACCTCGACGCTCTTGGCTGCCGTGCAGTACGCGGCGTTGCACGACGTGATCATGGTTGCCGCAGCGGGAAACAACGGTAACTCGAACGTGGCATATCCGGGCAAGTGGCCGGAGACGATTGCTGTTGCGGCCACGACGAACCTCGATCAGAAGTGGTCGTCATCGAATTTTGGACCGGAAATCGACGTCGCGGCGCCGGGCCTGAGCGTGCATTCGCTCATCGGCACGACCTCGTACGGCGAGAAGAATGGCACGAGCATGGCAGCGCCGCAGGTGACCGGAATCATCGCGCTCATGCTCGCGCGAAACCCGACGCTGACGACGGCGCAGGTTCGTGCGATTCTCCAGTCGACGACGAACGACATAGATGCGCCGGGCTTCGACAACAACACCGGCTTCGGTCGAGTCAATGCGTTCGCAGCGCTTTCTGCGACACCATCGCCACTGCCTGCGGACCTCGATGGTGATGGCGCCGTCGGACCCATGGATCTCGCGATCCTGCTCGGTGCGTGGGGTCCATGTGGGAGTTGCGACGGAGCGTGCGCTGCCGATCTCGATGGCAACTGCTCCGTTGGTCCCGAGGACCTTGGGATCTTGCTCGGAAGCTGGTCAACATGACCGTCCGCATGGAGCTGTCACGAATCTTCATACGCGAACTCAGCGATATGCAGATCATCGAACTCACCGAAGCCGGAGGCGAGCGCACGTTTCCGATTGTGATCGGCCTTCCCGAAGCGGCTGCCATTGAGCGGCGGCTGAAGGGAAGTGAAGTTGTTCGGCCGCAGACGCATGATTTGCTCGCGTCGGTGATTCGGCATCTTGGTGGAAAGCTCACGCGCATTGAGATCCACGACCTCAGTGAGGGAACCTTCTTCGCGAATCTCGTGATCGATCGCGACGGCGAAGAGATCACCGTCGATAGTCGACCGAGCGACGCCATTGCGCTGGGGATCGCTGAACGCGTGCCGATATTCGTTGCTGAAGGCGTGCTCGCAGCGGCCGCGCTCGACTCGAATGGCTCCAACCAAGAGCTCGGCAGCGAGAGCGGCGGCACGATCGTCGACTTCGACGACACGGATGAAGACGACGAATGAGCAGCGTGACGCAGGTCCCCGGCGGCAGTCACGGCGCGCGCTACGTGGTACCGGCCGATCAGATCCCCGCTGACGATCCGCTTCCACGGAATCGGCTCCTCAAAACGCCCGGGCTCGGCGGAGTCATCAAGTCGCGTCCCGGCGATTTCCTCGTCGACGAGCTGCCGCTCTACGAACCGAGCGGCGAAGGCGAACATCTCTATCTCGGCGTGCAGAAGGAAGACATGCCGCATAGTGAGATGGTTGAAGTTCTCGCCCGCCACTTCAACGTCGCCGAGGAAGCAGTTGGCTTCGCTGGAATGAAGGACCGAATCGCCGTGACGCGACAAGCGGTGTCGATCCACTTGCCCGGCCGTGAAGCCCCCAGCGCCGCGCTGACGCACGACCGCTTGCTTGTGTTGTGGCAGAAGCGACACGCGAACAAGCTGCGCCGTGGTCATCTCGCGGGAAATCGATTTTCGATTCGCGTGCGCGGTCTCGAACCGATCAAGGCTCCCGCTGTCTGGCGTGCTCTCGCTGAACTTGAGCGCGATGGCATTCCCGATTACTTCGGTAGCCAGCGATTTGGCTATCGCCGAAATACTCACCGACTTGGGAAGCACGTCATTAACCGCGATCACGAAGCGCTCCTGCGTGAATTGCTCGGTACGGCATCGCCGTTCCCCGAGCATCAACGGCGGCAGCGCGAGTTGTTCGAAGCAGGGCGGTTCAGCGAATCGATGCCTCTGTGGGGGAGGAACGATCGCGCCGAGCGCGTCGCGCTGCTCGCGCTCATTCGAGGGCGACCGCCGAAACAAACCGCGGGGGCGATCGCTGGACACATTCGGATGTTCTGGGTGAGCGCATACCAGAGCGCCGTCTTCAACCGCGTGCTCGATCGGCGCATCGCAGATGGGCTCTTCGCGGTGGTCATGGAGGGCGACGTTGCCTACAAGCACGCGTCGCGCGGTCAATTTCAAATTACGAGCGAGATCCTCGCCGCTGAAGACGTCCCAGCGCGCGTGAAGAACCTCGAGATCTCCGCGAGCGGGCCGATGCTTGGATTCGGCATGATTCAGCCTGGACCACCCGTGCTCGAGTGGGAACGCACGGCAACGAGCGAACTCGGCGTGGATCCTGAGACGTTGCTCGCGAACACAAGCGGCGTCGAGGGCACGCGGCGGCCATTTCGCGTCGCCGTCACGAACGTCGAGCTTGATAGCGGCTTCGACGAGCACGGCGGGTACATCCGCTTGGCGTTCGACCTTCCGCGCGGGGCATACGCCACAGTGCTGCTGCGCGAGATCTTTGGCGACGGAATGGAACCTGAAGAAGATGCCGGGCGCGATGGGACCGGGTGAGTGAGCCTTTCCGCCAGTTCTCCAGTTCAAAATGACAAGACAGGCGGATCGCGATTCGATCCGCCTGTCTTCAGGTGAACTGGTCAGTATCGCGACGGTCTCGCGTCAGTCCTGCACACTCGCGGTGCGCTTCTTGTAATAGGTGCGCACTTCGGCGTCGAAAGTGGGATTGGACACAGTCGGCCAATTCTTCTTGTCGAAGCCTGGCGCGTCGTGCAGACGATCCTTGTCGACAGCGAGAATCACCTTGCCGTCCTTGCGAGCAGCCAAGGCGTCCCACGGCACAGCGAATAGCTTGTCGTTGAAGCCCATGAATCCGCCGAAGGAAAGCGCCGCATAGGAAATGCGTCCGGAGTCCGGATCGAAGACGACATCCTCGATCTCACCGAGATCATCGCCGGTTGGGCTCTGGATATCCATTCCGATGACGTCACTCAGCTTGATGAGCGTGCAGGTCGTTCCTGGTGGCAACGAGACGTCGCGTCCGTAGACGGGCTCGCCATAAAACTCCGCGATCGGCTGTCCGAACTCATCGGACGACATCGTTGGCCAGTTCGACGACTCGAAGCGTGGTGCGCTGTCGAGGTTCCGCGTACCGCGGCTGTCGAGGCGACAAACTAGGCCGTCGTGGTGGATCGCCGTCCAAGGAACCGCGATCACGTGATTCGAGCTATCAAGATTCACAAGCACGTAGGCTGCGCGGCCCCGCGCTTCGTCGATCGCGATCTCTGTGATGTCGCCAATTTTCTTGTTCGCAGCATCGACGACATCGTGCCCTGGGAACGCACTGCCCTTAAGGACCGCAGTATGCGCGAGGGAAGCCCTATCGCCCTCACTCGTGCCCGGGGTACGTGACGAGGTCACGGTTCCCGAAGTGAGGTCGATCGCCGCGACGCGCACAGTCCCCGCGGCGTCAATCACGGTGACATCCATAAGCATGGGGGTTTCGGTGCCCATTGAATGACACCGAGCATCAATCGCTTGCCCCTTCAGTTGCCGCTCAGCGATCTCGATTGCCTTGGTGAGTGAAACGCCACTCTTCCGCATGCATTCGGCGACATGCTTGGCGTTTTTCGTATCAAGAGCGGATGCCGGTTGCACGCGCGGCGCCCCGGTGTGCCTTTGCGGGTCAGTGTTGGATGGTGACTGGGGTGCAGCAGCGATGGTCATCGCAACTGCGACCAGTGCACTCGCCGTCAGTAAAGACCGACTTGCCCGAAACGCAAAATTGTTAGTGCTTCTCTGAATCATGAAAATACCTTTCGTTCGATCAGTAATCCAACGCCGCTTCGCGCGGATTTGGGCGGCTATACCAGCCAGGTGTAAAACGAACTTCGGCGGAGGTGTTACCGTGAAGCGACTGGGGTCTCGCTACTGACGCTGATGTCCGTCGCCCCAGCGCGCTCGAACACGTTCTTGACGCGCTTCACGTCGTCGGCCGAGCTAGCGTGCGCCGAGATCAAGACGTTGCCTTCCTTGAGTTTGCCTTCGTAGCGCTTCGCTTCGAGCTCAGGCATCCCCAAGCCAATCAGCGCGCCGGTGACCCCCCCGATCGTGGCACCGACCGCCATCCCACTGAGCGCAGCCATGATCGGGCCTGCGGCAATGAACGGTCCAAGGCCTGGAATTGCTAATAGCCCAATGCCCGCGAGCAGTCCGAGCGCGCCTCCTACAACTCCTCCGCTTGCGGCTCCGACCGCAGTCCCCTCAGGGAGTTTCGTGTGGGCCTCGTGGGCGAAATCACGAGTTCCGGAGCGATCGGGGAGCAGGACCGAAATGTCGGCCTTGCCGATCCCAGCGATTTCGAGATTCCCGATGATCTCATTGGCCTTAGCGGTCGTCGGAACAATGCAGAATACTGATTGAGACATTCGATGGCCTTTCTTAAAAACGGACGGGCCGTCGAGAGACGGCCGCGTCCGCAAGAGACGCTTGTGGAGTTACGGTAGGTCTGCAGAGTTCAGACCTCTGAGACTAAGAACGCTTGACTTCCAGTCGATTGATGACGGTTGTCACACCGGCGACCGTCCTCGCCTTAGACTCAATCGAGTCTTTCTCGCTCTGGGTATCAACAACGCCCTCAAGCGTGACTGTGCCCCCGTCCGTCATCACTTTGCAATTCTTAGCATTCATCGACATCGCGGAATCTTCGACCAGAGCACGCCGAATTGCAGCGGTGATCTTGATGTCTGCAGGGCGCTCTGACTGATCAAGTGGGGTGGACTGCGAACCTTCGCGCACCGCGCTGTTTTGAGCGGTGTTGTCCGCTCTACTGGCGGTGACGTTCGGGTTCACCTTCGGTACATCGGATGGACGATCACACCCAGAGGTCACTGCGGCGAACGCACTCAGTGCTAGGCCAGCGGCCCACCAGTTGTGCTTCGTTGAGTTCATATGTTTGCTCCTAAGTGGAAATCCGAGCCGTAGAACTTGGGACGAGATGCTGGGGCCACCAAAGGCCACTTAGTGTCGCGTCGCGGGACGAGCCGACGGGTCATCCTTCGCGGTGCCACGTGGGCCGTTGCCCGGCGATCCCGCGCGGGTCGGATCAGGCTGCTGTGCACTTGAGAGGTGCGGTTTCGATGGCGAGGTTCCGCTCGTAGATTTACTATTGCCTGAATCGCGCGTAGGCGCTGCCTTCGCGCCAGCATTCGCTTTGGTCTCGGCTCCTCGTGATGGTGACTCACGAGCGGTGTATCCAGCGTCGTCAATTGCTGCGCAGCATGCGTCGCACGCCGCGGCAGTCGAGCAATCAACGACCGCTGATCCGACTGCCACCGACTTCACTTCGACCCCGTTCAACTCGCGGAGCGCTTTGTCGACTTCCTTCACGCAAAGTTCGCCCTTCATGCCTTCGATCTGAATAGTTGTGATTGTCATCTTGCTGTTCCTATGGTGAGCTCGGTAAATATTCGCGCTTCGAACGCGACACACGTGGCCACCTTACCGCGGAGAAAGATGGTTTCGCGCACGCAGTCCTGAGATCGCACGCTATTAGAGAGGTCGCCTTACAAATGTAGAGAGCTCGCCTTACAAATACGGCTGTCAAAGTTTGCCCGCGTCACCACTACTCGACGAATGCCGATCCAGACTCACCGGCACCGGAGGCCACGGGCGAGTGCAGCACACTCCACTTGCTCTGCTGTGCTGGCCGCGTGGTCGATGAGCACCGCATCCCAACCGAGTGACCGCGCGGCTTCGATGTTCTCTCGGAGATCGTCGAAGAAGAGAATTTCTTGCGCGCCCACACCTAGTTCGCGCTCGAATCGCCGATAGATCGCGGCGTCCGGCTTCGCGAGGCCCCAGAGGTGGCTCGCAAAGCGGTGATGGAGCGACCGAAGCGCGGGCATGTCGACAAGCACATTCCAGTGCAGCTCGTTTGTGTTCGAGAGGCACGCCGTGACGAGCCCGAGCTCACCGAGCGTCCGGATCGTCGTCGTGATGCCGTCGTACTCGTCGCGCGTGATCGCAGCGTGGATGAGCGCAAACTCGGCGGCGGAGTAGAGACCACCAAACGCCTCGCTCATCGCGATGTGGAATTCACGGCTGTCCAGTTGGCCGAGTTGATGCGCGTCCATCGCAGCTTTCGCCCGAACTCTTCGACGGAAATCGTCGAATCCCGGGCGGAGCGGTACGCGAGCGGCGAGCACCGCTTCTTCAAAGGTGCGGCAGATGCGCACGACAACACCACCGAGATCGAAGCAGACGACGCGCGGTGGCACCTTCATCAGCGCGAGTGTAGCGACGGACTGTTAGGTGTTTCTCCGCCGGCGCCGCGGTGCCATGAGACCAAGTGCGAGAACGATGAGGGCGGCGGGGGCGGGGACGATCGGTATGGAACCGCCCGGCGGGTTCGGGCCGCCATCTGAGCCGACAAATGGCGCACCCGAGATTGGGAAGGCACTACCGAACGGCGGAATCGCGAGGTGCCCGGGTTCACGGAAGTCACCGCCGCCGATCCAACCTTCGCCGAATGAAGCGAGAAGCGGCTCGCCGGCGCTGGCGCTTGCGAGCACGTCAGTCGCACTCTCACCGCCCCCAAAGATCTTGCAGCCCATGATGACTCCGCGCGGGATCTCGATGCGGAAACCAAGCGCTGGGCCATCATGAACGCCGAGTTCGTCGAGGTCGTAACCGACCATCGCAATGGTGCGCGGTTTCGCAAAGTCTCCGAACAGGATCGCAACGCCAGAGCGACCAGCTTCGAGCGCTTCCGGAGGAACTTCAATGACGCCATCGGCGATGACCGGATCGTCAATGTCGCCGGCAACGATTGCACCGAGGCGCACCGCATTGGTCGGAGGCGGTCCCACGAGAATCGCCTCAGGCTTGCGATCGACAGTGCCCGGTAGATCGTCCAGCACGCCTGCGGGGAAATAGACGTCGATGCGCACATTGGCGCTCCCGTCGTTCATGAGCATCGTCGCGACCGAGAGTCCGCCGAGGGTGTCGAGCGCGGAGTGCGGCAGCGCGGTCATGTCGCGACCGGCGATGATTCGGCACGACGCAGATCCGGATGCGAGCTCTTCATCGGAGAAGACGCGTGTTGTGCCATCTGCATTGATCGTCGAAACGCGCACCGCAGCGATCTCGTGCAGTTTGCCCGCTTCACGCGTATAGGTCACTTCGCCGAGTGACAGGGCATCAAGGCGTACATCGGACGCGAAGATACCGCGAAGCACCGTCTTTCCGTCGATCTCGAATCGAGCGCTGTCGAGAGGAACACCGAGGCTCCGGACTGGCGCTCCAGCGTCGTTGGCAAGAACCACGGTGCAGAGAAAGGTTGCTGCTATGAGGGCAGCAAGTGTTCTCGGTGCAAAGTGCTTCGCACGTCCATTCCGCTTCGCACCGTCTTCCTGACGCGCGATCGGCAGCATGACCCGATCCTCCTCGAGTCTCCGATTCGCCCAGATCCAGAGGGCGATGCGGCGGCTCGTTAGTGGGAAGGGCTTCCAATACGAATGGAAGTAACTCCTCCCGCAAGACCTCCGTTTGAACTCTCCGTTACCTTTCCGTGGAAACGAACGCGGCTCGCAAAAGACTTCGCAGAGAAGTCAAAGCGGTTCCAACGCGGAGGAATAGGGGGAGAGCGAGCGAGTTATGAGGCGACGCGGTGGGCTCGCGGGGGCGCGAACCTGCTACGCGCTTCGCCTCTTCGCTTCTCGGAGGCGACGGAAGAAGTCGCGCAGGAGTTCAGCACACCGGTCGCCGAGCACACCGCCATACACCTTGGGGCGATGATTGAGGCGGACGTCACTCGTGATTCGGTAGAGCGTGTCGCAGGCGCCTGCCTTCGGATCGGTGGTGCCGTATAGCACCCGCCCGACCCGCGCGTTCACGATTGCGCCAGCACACATCGGGCAGGGTTCGAGCGTGACAGCGAGCGAGCACTCACTCAAACGCCACGCGCCGAGTGCAACGGCCGCGCCCTGGATCGCGATGAGTTCGGCGTGTCCGACTGGATCGCGAGCGCGCTCGCGGTTGTTCGCGGCTTCGGCGACCACTTCCTCGCCTCGGTACACAACGGCCGCGACCGGCACCTCGCCGTAGACGGCTGCTGAGCGAGCAAGCCGGATCGCGCGCTGCATCATTCGAACGTCGATGCTCGAGATGTCGCCGTGGCGTGCTTGCAGCAGCCTGAGCGCCGTTAACTCGTGACGCTGCCGCGCGCGAAGTCGATCCGATGCAGTCTTCTGACCGAATCCGATTCGCGTTCCTCTCTGCCCGCAGCGATGCGTCACGTTGACGAATCTCCGCTTCACGAATTCCTCGGCGCTGAGTCGTCGTCCCGACGAGGAGAAGATGCGCGGTCGTCCGATTCGGTTCGCTCAGGCCACGGAGTCGTGGTTGATCGCGCGTTTCGCGGGGCGTTCGCCCCGTTTTTTCGAGGGCGCAGTCGCGCGAAAAATCCTAAGACGAGTGAACCTTCCGACACTGCGGTGGGCGGAGCCGCGACGAGAAGCAAGATACCGAGCTCGTACAGGAGGTAGAGCGGTCCGAGCATCAACAGCATCGACGTGATGTCGCTCGTCGGTGTGACGGCTGCGGCGACGATCGTGAGAATGAAGAGCGCATGACGGCGCTTCTTGCGCAGCGTCTCGACGCGAAGAATACCGACCCAACCGAGGAGCAACATCGCGAGCGGCAGCTGGAACACGACTGCTATTCCGAGCATGAGCAAGAGAACGAAATCGGTGTACTCACTCAGTCGGTATTGCTGAAGGATCGCCGAATCTTTCGTCAGCGGGATCGACAAGAGTGCGACTTTGCCATCATCTCCTGGCACCGCAAACATCAACATCCGCTCGGGGAGCTTGATCCAACTTTGTCCGGCGGCCGCTTCCTTCGGCGACTCGGTCAGGATGGGCACGCGCACGGTACCCTCGGGAAGCGTGTCGACGAGCGCTGGTGGTGCATCACCGCGCGGTTGAAGCCCGTAGTTGACGAGGACTTCGAGCATCAGCGGCAGCAAGATGAAATACAAGGTCGCGATGCCAGCAGTCACGAGCAGCGCGCTGCCGGGGACAAGGAATCGAGCGAAACGACGCTCTTGCTCGTAGAGGCCCGGCTGCACGAACTTCCAGATCTGGAACAACATCCACGGTGCTGAAATGATGATCGCGAAGACGATCGAGAGCTTGATGTCGACGGCCATCGTCTCAGTCACGCCGAGCGATTGGAGCGTGGGCGACTGACCGTTGCTCTTCAGTGCGCGGAGTAACGGAGCGTTCAGAATGTCACGAATTTGTTGCGCGAAGAAGAACGCGATGATCGCGATCGGAATCGGCGCGGCGAGCGCGAACATCGCGCGACGACGCAGTTCGTCAAGATGGTCGCCGAAGCTCATGAGCGCGTGGCGCCCAGGGTCGGACGATCGGTCGGTCGAGGCCATCGGAATAGAGTACAGGTTCGACTAGCGTCTGATCTTGACGCCGAAGAATGCTTCGGCGTTGCGATCGAGTCGCTCGGCGCACACGTGGACCGACTCGCCCCGCAGTTCCGCGAGCCGTCGTAGGACGTGCGCCACATAGCGTGGTTCGTTCGGCCGCACCGTGCGGAGCGGCTCTGGCGTGAGGAACGGCGCGTCGGTCTCCGCCATCATCCGGTCGCCCGGCACGAGTTGCGCAGCCTCGGCGACGGACTTTGCATTCCGAAAGGTGACGACGCCTGTGAACGAGATCCACCCGCCGAAGTCGAGCACCTTGCGGGCATCGTCCGCGGAACCTGTGAAGCAGTGGAAGACGAAACGATGCGCCGGAAGTTGGGTCGCAGACAGAATCGGAATCAGCTCGTCAAAGGCCTCACGGCAGTGGATGACCACGGGCTTCACGAGTCCTTCGCTGCGCCATCCTTCGATGCGAGAGAGCTGCTCTTCGAGCACGCGGCGCTGGATGTCGTGCGCAGGCTTTGTGTAGTGGTTGTCGAGACCGAGTTCGCCCCATGCGACGCACTTTGGATCGGTTCCGCAACGGCGCATCTCTTCCCAATCAATCGGCTCGTCGCTGTGCAGCGGATGGACGCCAGCGGTGCACCAGAGATCGGCGTGCGAACGCGCGAGTGCGAGTGAGCGCTCGGCATCCGCGGTGGAAGTCGAGACAGTGATTGCGCCGAAGACGCCATCAGTCCGGGCCGCAGCGAGAATCGCGTCGAGCGTCCCGCGGAACTCCGGGAAGGTGAGATGGCAATGCGTATCGAACATAGGCGACGAACTGTACTGCTACGCCCGAATCTCGCCGCAGCGAGCGAGACCAAATCGGAAGAGTGGCGGACCGATGAGCTCGTTGAGCGCGATGATTGCGACGAGCAGAACGTATACCTGAGACGACCAAGCGAACGAGTCGAACGTCTCACGAAATTCAATCGCAAGTGCGAGCGACACGCCAGCTTGGGGTACGAACGCGGTCCACGCCCACCGCCGCGCCGGAAAAGGAGCGCCGCCGATGCGGGCGCCAAGCGAAGCTCCGAACCAGACCGCCGCGAGTCGCGCGGATGCGAGCGTCAGCGCGATTACCCACACCTGCGAGAGCGCGCGCAGATCAACCGATGCGCCAGTGTGGGCGAAGAAGACGACTGACACAGGAAGCATCAAATCGTCGACGGAGCGGAAGAACGGACGTGACGGTCGCGGCCAGCCGTTCGACAACACGAAGCCAGCTGCGAGTGCGACGAGGAGCGGAGCGAATCCGAGCGCCGCGGAGAGTAGCGCGATCGCGAGTCCGAGCGCGACAACGAGAAGCTCCAGTCGCACCGTGATGCGCGCGATAGCAATGCCTACAGCGCCGCCGATTGCTGCACCGAATCCGATCGAACCGAGTAAGTGCCAGACGACCTCGACTGCGCCTTCTCGATTCATGTGCGTTGCACCGTCGGAAATCTTCGGTTGGAGCACGCCCACTCCCAGCGCGAACACCGCCGTGACGACCACGATCAACAGCATGTCCTTCGCAATGGTGACTGCGAGTGACATTTCTTGCATCGGTCCTTGGGCCCTAGTTTCCTTCAGCACTGCAATGACGACTGCCGGGCTGTTTGAGATCGCAAGTGTCGCAATGGCGACGCTTAGAAAAATGTGGGCGTCGGGCGATACCGCGTAACTCCAGTGCAGAAAGTCCAGTGCGAAGTAGACGACGACCCCAACGCAAACGAACACCGCGACGCTGTCGGCAACGAGCGTCGCGCACACCACGCGCGCCGTGCGCCGAATGAGATCGAAGCGCAACTCCCCGCCTGCCATAAGGGCAATGAGCGCGATAGCGAGTGAGTCGACGAGCTTCAATCCTCCAAGGTGTGCCGCTGGTAAGAGCGCGACCCATGCCGGTCCTCCGCTTCTCGAGACGAATTCAGGCAACTCTGGGCCCGCGACGAGTCCGAACAGGAGGTAGCCAGAGAGCTTCGGTAAATTGACTGTCCGGAACAATTCACCAACGATCCAGCCGCCTAACAACAGGAAGCCGAGCGTGATACCAACACCAAAGCTGTGCGCCTCCCACTGGTAGTCGCGCACACCGAACATACTTCCCAAGAAGGGTGGCGACGCCCAGCGCACGAGCAAGAGGAGCGCGATGAGCGCGGCCAAGCTCGCGCTGAGCGCCATGATGCGTCTCACGCCGTTACTCCGTGCGGGATTAGTTGTCGTCGCGTTCGTCGTCGCAACACGACCATTGCGAGGGCAGTGATAGGGCCGGCGATTCCGGTAGCGATGAGCAGCGAGCGGAGTGTTGAACTGTTGCTTGCAAGGACCAAGCTCACCACGACCACGACGGCGATCGGTGCTTGTCGCAGCGGAAGCGAACGGAGCGGAAGTTCAGTCTCGAGCGCCGACGCTTCGGAACGCAGAACGAAGAGCGCGACGCCAGGCTTTACGACGAACCGAATGGCGAGCAGCGAGCTCACGAAGAGCATCGTCATGAGGAGATCGGCTCCGTGCATGAGTGCGCCTGCGACCACGAGGAAGAACACCGCGAGCGCCGGCTCCGCACGCCGGATGGTGTCCTCAAGGTTTCGAATTCCGGGACTGCCTAAATTCGCGAGAGTCGCGCCGCACACGCCGCCTACGAACAGGGGAGCCGCATCGAGCATTTCGGCCACCCCCGAGAGGAGCGCGAGCGCGCCGAGGAGGACGAGCGTCGTTTCCGGTTGGCCGCGCTCGTGGCGGGAAAGCAAAGGCCGGCATCCGAAGGCGATGCCAATTGCGCAGACAATCGCGACGCTGAATTCGACGACGCGTTGCAGTAGTTCCTCGCGTCCGAGGCCAGATGCGGCGATACCAAGTGCGACAACCGCGACGAGCGATGCGAGTCCACTCCCCGCTTGAACGAGGACTCGGACGCGTGACACTCCGTAGCCGACGCGCAGCCGAAGTGATCGCGTCTCTGGTGACCAACCAATAGTTACGATCGCGAGTGCGACAACGGGCACGACTGCCGCCTCGAGTCCCGCGATCGGTCTCGACATGTGCCACCAAGCGTGAGCCATCAGCGAGGCGATAGCTGCGAACGCGGCGAATCCTCCGCATATGACGGCGTCGACGAGCGCCCAGCGCCAAAGATGCTTCGGCACCGCTGCGAAGATCGCGCGGCGCGCTTGAAGTCCGACGATCACGCCGACCCAAGTCAGGGCGATCATCGCGAGCGGTCGAGCTGAGACGAGCACGTCGTTCGTAATGAGATCGAGGCCGAGCGGACCGAGAAGGATCCCGAGCGGTATCGCAACCCCTCCGGCGCTTGAGATCAGTGCGAATGCGCGGTGGCGCTGAAATCGCGCGAACGTCGCGGTGAGCGAGAGCGCGCCGAGTCCGACAATCAAAGCCACGGCGACGACTACTCTGAATCGATCGTCGAACGAACTCGTGAGGGCGAGCGAGATCACGGAAGTTCGGACCGTTGGTTGGTCGAGCGTAGTTCCGTGAGCTCAAGCGGATGCAGTCCAAGGACGCTCGCAAGTGGAAGCACCGCACCGATCGGTCGAAGGTCGGCGCGCATCTCCGCGAGGTAACGACCGAGCGCTGCAATGCGATCCGCGCTCGTGATCGCGACAATCAGCTTCGAACCGGTTGTCTGCGGTAGGAGCGCGGCGAGGCCCGCGAAGATCGGCATGTCCTCGCGCACAATCGCGCCGAGCCCGCGGCTTTCGATGACAGTCGCGCCGGTGATTCCGACATCGAGGAGTCCGGTGACGAGCGGATCGAATGCTTCATCATTTCGAGCAATCAAAATGAGCAAGCGATGGGCACTTTCCACCGGTCCGGCTGGCGGCGCTGTCCCGACATCGAAGTCACCCATGGGTGCGATCCTCTGCGAGAAGTCGCTCGACCAGAGTGCGCGGATCGGATGCGTTCAGCAGTCGCTCACGTGCCGGAAGTTGGAGAACGCAGCGACTCAACCGAGCGAGAACTCGGATGTGCTGGCTGGCGTCGCGCCGCGAGCCAGCTGTAAAAAAGATGAGCGTCGCGGGAACGCCGCCCGGGGAAAATAGGACGCCGCCGGTCACAACTGCTGGTATCACAATGAGTTGTGTCTCTCCTCCGAGGATCGCATGCGGGAACGCGACCGCATCGCGCGTTGCGGTCGTGCCTTTGAGCTCGCGCGCCTCGAGCGCGTCCAAGATGTCCGCTTGCGATGGACTCGCTTCGTCCGGTGCGATTGCGCTCGCGGCTTTTCCCGAGAGTGCTTGAAAGAGTTCGTCACGCGACATCACGCCGCGCACGACGATCCCCAACTCCGGCCGAACGAGTCCTTCGAGCGCCACGGGCTCAGCGTACTCCGAGCCGAGCGATCAGGATCGTTGGCGACGAGCGAGCGCGCAAGCCGATTGATTGCGTTAAGATCGCGACGTTATCGCCCTCGGTCGACGTAACGGGCTTGAGGAGACTTGCTGCCGGTTGGGCAGCTGGTGGGAACTTCGTAGGGCTATCGGTTGGGGGTTTCGTCGAGCAGATCGACTCGTTCCCACCCGAGGCGCGCCAAGAGGAGTTTCCCCCGAAACCGACGCTCGGGCCGTCCGCGAGTCGATTCCTCCAGCGTTAGTGCCGACTGCGGGAGTACCTCTTTCATTGACGCTCCCCACCGTCTTCCCCTACGATCTCCCCTCGACTTTGTGAAAAAAGGCACAAGGTCAGCCGCCGACACCCGGGCCCTTCTTGAACTGGCTTGGGCTGAAGCGACGAGGAGTTGGTGAACCATGAGCCGTTTCCTCTTCCCACGTTGGTCCAATCTTCTGCTTCCCACGATCCTCCTCCTTGGTGCGGTGGTGCCGCTCTACGTGGCGTTCATCGTCGCGTACGGATTTAGTCCGTACACCCTTGAGGTCGGGTACCAACCGACGCAGCCAGTGCCGTATAGCCACGCGCTCCACGCGGGTGAACTCGGCATTGACTGTCGGTACTGCCACAACACGGTCGAGCACTCTGGGTTCGCGGCAGTGCCGCCGACGCAGACGTGCATGAACTGCCACACAGCGATTCGCCCTGACAGTCCCAAGCTCGCGAAGGTGAAGTCGTCGTACGAAACCGGCATGCCGATCGAGTGGATCAAGATCCACAACGTCGGCGACTTCGCCTACTTCAACCACGCCGCGCACGTCAACCGCGGCGTTGGCTGCGTGACCTGTCACGGCCGAGTTGACCGCATGGAAGTCGTCTATCAGAAGTCACCGCTCTCGATGGGTTGGTGCCTTCAGTGCCATCGCAATCCGATTCAGAATCTTCGCCCGCCAAGCGAAGTGACCAACATGACGTACGACATGGAATCGCTGACGCCCTCCGCGCGCGAGGCCCTGCGAGACCAATACAAGATCAACCCGAGCGAGAACTGCTCGACTTGCCATCGCTGATCGCAGCGGCGCCCTCGTTTGCGTCTCAATTTCCGACATCGCGCCCCGACGCGAATCTTCTCAGAGCAACCAATGACTGACCACCCCCTCCCACTCCTGCACGGGGCTCACCACGGACTCCCGCAGGGGGACGATCAGCTCCACGTCGGCGGCGGCTGCGCATGTAGCAGCTCTAACATCTCGGATGAAGTGCGTGCTCCGCAGAACGCATCCGCGCCGACGGCCTCTACACAGTCCTCTTCACAATTTTGGCGCAGCCTCGACGACAAGTCGCAAACGCCTGAGTTCAAGCAGTGGCAGCACAACGAATTCCAAGAGGGCGCCAGCGAACTCGTGGGCGAAGATAGACGATCGTTCCTGAAGCTCATGGGCGCCAGCATGGCGCTCGCTGGAGCGGCCGCCGCCGGATGTCGGCGCCTTCCCGAGCATCAGATTCACGAGTACGCGACGCGGCCGGAGAACCGAACCCCCGGCACGCCGGTCAAGTACGCGACGAGCTGGGATCTCGACGGCGTTGGCCGCGGATTGATCGTCACGAGTGTCGATGGCCGACCGATCAAGGTCGACGGGAACGCGAAGCACCCGGTCAATCTCGGTTCGTCCGACTCGGTCACGCAAGCAACAGTGCTTGAGCTGTACGACCCGGAGCGCAGCCACGCGTTGTTGCGCAAGGGAGTGAAGTCCAGCCTCGTCGCGTTCCGCGAGTGGTGCGCGACGCAGATGCCGAAGGATGGCTTGGCGATCTTGAGTGAGCCATCGTCGAGCCCGACGCTCGGCGATATGAAGGCGCGCCTGACCAAGAAATTCCCCGGCGCACAATGGTTCGAGTGGTGCGCTGCAAACAGCGATGCTGAACGTCAGGGGACCGAGATCGCGTTCGGCTCGCCGATGCGACCGATTTGGAATCTCGCCGCTGCGGAAGTGATCGTGAGCTTCGACAGCGACTTCCTGATGACGCACCCGAACGCAGTGCGCAACGCACGTGATTTCGCTGCTGGTCGTCGCATCGACGAGACCGATCCGAAGCACGATCCGAAGAAGCAGACGATGAATCGGCTCTACGTCGTCGAGAGCGCACTCACACTCACCGGTATGAATGCCGACGAGCGAGTCGCGACGCGATCGTGCGATGTCGCGGCAGTCGCGGCGATGGTCGGAAAAGCGCTGGAGGCACTCGCCGCCGCGGGCCCGGACGCGAGCGCCCGCGATGCGGTCATGGCGCAGACAGTTTCGCCGCTCGTCAAAGAACTGAAGCTTGCCGATCACGACGAAGCGGTGCTCAAGGCGCTCGTGCACGAGTTGTCGGAAAAGCGAGGACGGTCGCTCGTGATCGCTGGAGCGGGCCAGCCGCCAGCGGTGCACGCCCTCGCGGCGCTCATCAATCAGCGGAACGGTTCGGTTGGCTCGACAGTGAGCTACGTCGCAAACGCCGACCTCACCGGCGCGAAGGGACGCACCGCCACCGGCGACATCACTGCGCTTGCCAAGGCCATCGGCGACGGCTCCGTCAAGACGCTCGTCATCGTCGGCGGTAATCCCGCCTACGACGCACCTGCGGATCTCGGATTCGCGTCGATCATTGGCAAGGTGCCTGAGGTTGTGCACTTGTCGTTCCACAAGAACGAAACCTCGGAGCTTGCTGGCTGGATTGTTCCTCGCGCTCACTACCTTGAGTCTTGGGGAGACTCGCGTGGTTGGGATGGAACCATCGCGCCGCAGCAGCCGCTCATCGAGCCAATGCTGGCAGAAGAGGCTGGCGGCTTGAGTCCGATCGAGCTCTGCGCCGAGCTGATGAACGAAGATCCGCGCGAGGGGCTCACGCTCGTTCGCCGCACGTGGATGGCGACAACGAAGCAGGAAGGCGCGGCGTTCACAACGACATGGCGCACGGCGTTGAACGACGGTGTACTGCCTAACACCGCGCTACCGCTGACGAAGCCTGAAGTGAACGTGGCCTCGGTCGCTCAGGCGATGCAATCGCTCGTCCGAGCGGGTGCAGATGCTGTCGAAGTCACCTTCGCACCCGACGCGAAGGTGTACGACGGACGCTTCGCAAACATCTCGTGGTTGCAAGAACTTCCCGATCCCGTGTCAAAGTTGACGTGGGACAACGCGGCGTACATGTCTATCGCGATGGGCGAACGGCTTTCCGTCGGTCAGGGTGATCGCGTGACCCTGAATGTCGGCGGACGTTCGCTCAGTGCCGCTGCATGGCTCACTCCAGGGATGGCCGATCGGTCGGTCCGGTTGCATCTCGGATACGGGCGCACCAGTCCCGCCGCAGGCACAATCGCGAAGGACGCGGGCTTCAACGCATACGCGCTTCGCGCGAGCGATGCGATGGCGATTGCCGCAGGCGCAACTGTGACGAAGGGTGAAGGCAACTATCCCTTCGCGCACACGCAAGACCACGGTGCGACAGAAGCGCTCAAGCCCGAGGTTCCGCTTGGCGGGATTCAGGATCGCCTACCGTCGCTCATTCGCGAGGACACACTCGCCGGTTACATCGAAAAGCCGAACTTCCAGAGCGGTCGCACTCACAACGCTCATGCACTGTCGCTTTGGGAAGAGACGAACCTCGATGGCGCCCGTTTTCGCTGGGCGATGTCGATCGACCTAACAAGCTGCAACGGATGCAGCGCCTGCGTCACTGCCTGCCAAGCTGAGAACAACATCCCAGTCGTTGGTAAGGAACAGGTCATGCGCGGACGCGAGTTGCACTGGATGCGCATCGATCGGTACTTCAAGGGACACGACGCGAAGAACCCGGTCTCGTACGCGATTCAACCGATCTCGTGCCAGCATTGCGAAAACGCTCCGTGTGAACAGGTCTGTCCCGTTGCCGCGACCCTGCATGACGAGGACGGCCTGAACGTCATGGTCTACAACCGTTGCATCGGCACGCGGTACTGCAGCAACAACTGTCCGTACAAAGTTCGTCGCTTCAACTTCTTCAACTTCCACGACAAGTATCCATCGCGCGAGACGGGGATGTTCGTGGTTGACAAGGACTACTACACGCGCGTCGGTCCCGCCGACTCGCTGCGCATGCAGTTCAATCCCGAAGTCACGGTGCGAAGCCGCGGTGTGATGGAGAAGTGCTCCTTCTGCGTGCAGCGCATTCAGAAGGCAAAGATCACCCACAAGAACAGTTGGGCTGCGGCTGGCGGCGCGGCAACCAAGCCCGATTGGATGATTCCGGACGGGGCGATCACGACAGCGTGTGCTGACGCGTGCCCGACCCAGGCAATTGTCTTCGGCGATCTCAACGACCCGACGAGCAAGGTTGCGAAGTTGCACAAGAGTGGTCGTTCATACGGCCTGCTTGAAGAACTCAACACGAAGCCGCGGCTGAAGTATCTCGCGAAGGTGCGCAACCCATCTGCTTCTGAGCGCATCGTTCATGACGCCGAGAACGCTGGTGGACACGAATCCGGCGGCGAAGCGCATCCAGCTGGCGGTCACGCCGCTGACGGTCATGCCAGCGACCAGGTTCGTGAAGGCACGCTCGGGAAAGCCGTTGCGGCGATCGCGGAGGTGCTGTCGTGACAACACTCAACGTCGAACACTTGCACGGCGGTCGCGTGGTCGACAACACGTCCGAACAGCCTGGCGATCGAGCACCGCTCGTTCTCAACATGGAGCGGTTCGGTCAAGTGACGACGACGGTTTGTCGCGTCAGTGAGGCGAGTCGACCGCCGATGGCGTGGTACATCGCCTTCACGATCAGCCTCGGACTTCTCGGATTGCTCGGGTTCTGCGTCGCGTACTTGATCTTCACCGGCGTTGGCGTCTGGGGTCTGAACAACCCGGTGATGTGGGCGTTCGATATCACGAACTTCGTCTTCTGGGTCGGCATCGGCCACGCCGGCACGCTCATTAGCGCGATCCTCTTCCTGTTTAGGCAGAAGTGGCGAACCGGTATCAACCGATTCGCCGAGGCGATGACGATCTTCGCAGTCATTTGCGCCGGCATGTTTCCGGGCATTCACGTCGGACGTGTGTGGTTCGCATACTGGCTCTTTCCGATCCCCAATCAGATGGAAATGTGGCCACAGTTCCGCAGCCCGCTGCTCTGGGACGTCTTCGCGGTCTCGACCTACTTCACTGTTTCACTCCTCTTCTGGTACACGGGAATGGTCCCGGACCTTGCCACGCTTCGCGATCGCGCGAAGGGGAAGGTGCAGGCCTTGGCGTACGGCGCATTCGCGCTCGGGTGGCGCGGATCGAACCGTCACTGGCATCGATACGAGCGAGCCTATCTTTTGCTCGCTGCTCTCTCGACGCCCCTCGTCCTCTCGGTGCACTCCGTCGTGTCGTTTGACTTCGCGACGAGCCAGGTGCCCGGTTGGCACACGACGATCTTCCCACCCTACTTCGTCGCAGGTGCCATCTTCAGCGGCTTCGCGATGGTGGTGACGTTGGCCGTGCCGGCCCGCGAGATGTTTGGTCTCAAGGACATCATCACGCTCCGTCACTTGGACAACATGAACAAGATCATCCTCGTGACGGGGACGATGGTCGGCTATGCCTACTCGATGGAGTTCTTCATCGCGTGGTACTCCGGATCGATGTACGAGAAGTTCGCCTTCCTGAACCGCGCGTTCGGTCAGTACTGGTGGGCGTACTGGATCATGGTGAGTTGCAACGTCATCACGCCGCAGCTCTTCTGGTTCAAGGCGCTCCGCACCAGCATCCCGATCATGTTCGTCCTCAGCTTGGTGGTGAACATCGGCATGTGGTTCGAGCGCTACGTGATCATTGTCTCGAGCCTTGCGAACGACTTCCTCCCGAGCTCCTGGGACAAGTTCGTTCCGACGTGGGTTGACATCGGCACGATGGTCGGCGCGTTCGGTCTGTTCTTTACTTGCTTCCTGCTCTTCTGCCGCTACCTGCCGATGATCGCGATCGCCGAGATCAAAGCGATCCTGCCAGCCGCCGATCCACACGCTGGTCATGGATCTGGTTCCGCAGTCGCTGCTAGCCATTCGCATGGCCATTCGCATGGAAAGGACGGGCACTGAGATGTCCTCGCCCGTCTTTGCCCCTCACGCTGGCGCGGGTGAAGCTCACCGCGCCGATCTAGCGAAAGCAGCCGCATCGAAGTCGCGGCTGTACGGTCTCATCGCCGAGTTCGACACCACCGGTGGAGTCATGGCTGCGGCTGAAAAAGTGAAGGCCGAGGGCTTCCGCTACTGGGACGTGTGCACGCCGTTCCCGGTGCACGGCATGGACAAGGTGATGGGCATCAAGCCTACGATCTTGCCTGTCTTTGTTTTCGTTGGCGGCGCCACTGGCACCACTGCGGCCTTCCTTCTTCAGTGGTTTACGAACTCGACGAGCATTCACATTCCCGGTCCGTTCCCGTTCCTCGATGTCACTGGCTACGGATTTCTCGTCTCGGGTAAACCGCTCCTAAGCCTTCCCGCGTTCATCCCCGTGATCTTCGAGTTGACGGTGCTCTTCGCCGCACTCACCTGTGTGTTCGGCATGTTCATGATGAACGGCCTACCGCGGCTGTATCACCCGCTCTTCCGCAGCAAGCGATTCGCACGTGTGACAAACGACCGGTTCTTCGTCGTCGTCGAAGCGCGCGATCCTCGGTTCCTCCGCGGCAAGACCGAGGCGTTTCTCAAGTCCTTGAACCCGATGTCGGTGGAGGCGATCGACGAATGATGGGCATCCCGCGACCTCTCATCCTGATCGGAGGCGTGCTCGCCACGCTTCTGGTTCTTCCGCCATTCATCATTGGCTGGATCCGTTCCGCGCCGAGTTCAGGCCGGCAGATCCACCTCTTCTTTGACATGGACATGCAGCCGAAGTTCAAGCCGCAGAGTCCAAGCAAGCTCTTCGCAGACACCCGTTCCATGCGGCCACTGGTGCCTGAGACGGTTGCTGTTGGCGAAGCCAACCTCGATCCGCACATGGTTGAAGGCGTGGGCGCAAACGGCGAGTGGGCACTCAATGCGCCGGCGTCGCTCAACACTGACCTTAGTTTTCTCAAGCGCGGACATGAGCGATTCGACATCTACTGCTCAGTCTGTCATGGCTACGCTGGCTTCGGCGACGGCATGGTGAATAGGCGCGGCATGGCGCTCCTCGGCAACGCCGACGGCCCGCCTGATGGAACGAAATGGGTTGCGGCGAAGAGCTTGCATGACGAAACAGTGCGTCCGCAGCCGATTGGCCAGATCTACCACACGATCACGCACGGCATCCGCAACATGGCGGGCTATGCGTCACAGATTCCGACCGAAGATCGCTGGGCGATCGCGGCATACGTGAAGGCCCTCCAACTCAGCCAGAACGCCAGCAAGCAGGATGTTCCGCCTGATCAGCGAGCGAATCTCAGAACGGCTTCGGGCATTCCGGCGAAGTCCGAAGCTGGAGCGACGCCAGACGCGAAGTCAGGAGCCAAGCCATGAGTGAAGTCATGAGTGAAGTCTTGGGCAATTCGCACGGCGGTTCAGTCCCTCACCTCAGTGAGCGCGCTGTCTCGCTCGGCAACACTGGTGCATCACTCCAGATGGGTCTGGGAGTTCTCGGCGCTGTCGCGCTCTCGGTGGGCATTCTCGTCGGCCTCAACGGCTGGCTCGATGTTGATCCCACCTTCTTTTGGCGCTCGTACCTCGTGAGCTTCTGCTTCATCCTCTCGATGTCGCTCGGTGGACTCTTCTTTGTGTTCGTGCAACATCTCACTCGTGCGGGCTGGTCGGTCGCCGTGCGACGACCCGCCGAGATCCTCGCGAGCAATCTGCGCTGGATATGGCTCCTCTGGGTCGTGCCGTTCGGATGGCTCTTCCTCAAGGGTCAGTCGGGCGTGTTGTGGCCGTGGTCCAATCCCGCCGAGATGAAGTTGCACAACCCAGCCGAGTGGCACATCATCGAGAAGAAGATCGGGTACTTCTCCCTCTTCGGTCTCTTCGACGGCGACTTCTTCTGGGCTCGCGCGATCGCGTACTTCGCCGTGTGGGCCTTCCTCGCGCACTACTTCCTGTCACGCAGTCTGCGCCTTGGCGCGACCGGTGATCGGCGCATCATCGGCAGCATGCAGAAGGTCGCAGCGCCGGCAGCGATCTTGTTCGCGCTGTCGGTTTCGTTCGCAGCGTTCGACTGGATCATGTCATTGTCACCAGCGTGGTTTAGCACCATGTTCGGTGTGTATTTCTTCACTGGCTGCTGCACGCTCGGGTTCGCCGCGATCATCGTCACGTGCACGCAACTCCAGGCGTCAGGTGCGCTCGTCGGGGTTATCACGAAGGAGCATTACCAAGATCTTGGAAAATTGCTCTTCGCCTTCGGAATGGTGTTCTGGGCGTACATCGGATTCAGCCAATACATGCTGATCTGGTACGCGAACATCCCCGAGGAGACGACGTGGTTCCTACCGCGACAGGCTGGTGGATGGGGAATGCTCAGCTTCGCGCTCCTCTTCGGGCACTTCGTGATTCCATTCTTAGGTCTCATTTCGAAATGGCCGAAGCGCAATACCGCCGTCCTCACATTCGCGGCACTCTGGATGGCTGCGTTCGGCTGGCTTGATCTCTACTGGCTCATCATGCCGGTTGTGCCTACGGACGTCGGTACTTTCACGCGCATCAGTGATTTCTACGCGGCCCACGCCGGCGACACGACGCGGCTCCTCCATCCGCTGCACTTCTGCCTTCTGCTCGGCATGGTTGGCCTCTTCGGCTACTTCACGCTCGGCGCGCTTCGCAAGTTGCCGCTCGTGTGCGAGCGCGATCCGCGCCTCGGCGATTCACTTCGGTTCGAGAACATCTGATTCTGGCAGCGTGACTTTTCAGGCGAACAGCTATGTCCGACTCTCAAAGCCAACACGACACTACGACGACAGCTCCCTTGCTGGACGATCCTGAACCAGGTTCGACGTGGTTCATCTCGCTGGTGAGCACGGTGATCTTCATCGCCTTCGTGCTCGCGATCATCTCGTTTTACTTCCGCGCTGACGGGATCATTGTTGGAGAGCGCGTGATTGATGCGAACGTCAAACCCCTGACTGAAATGAAGGCGCAGCAGCATCAACTGCTCAGCGACTACCGCGCGTATCAAGAGACGCTGCCTGACGGTAAGACCGTTGATCGCATCCGCATTCCGATTGATCGTGCAATGGAGCTAGTGGCCGCGGATCTCGCGTCGAAACCCCGCGTGAATGCGGAGGATGCCGCGCGATGATCCGCCACACCCAGACATCACTGTTGAACGCAGTGACTTCGCTCGTTGTTGGAGTGGCGGCGGCATCAACTTGCGCGCAGATCAACACGATTCCGCCCGAACTCAAGGGCGTCGACATCATTGAGCATCTCAACGCCAAGCTGCCGCTCGACACGACGTTCACCGACGAGGAGGGCAAGAGCATCAAGCTCGGTGACCTCTTCAAGCACGACCGCCCGGTCATCCTGCAACTCGGTTACCTCCGTTGTCCGATGCTCTGCGGCCTTGTCCTCAACGGCGCGATGGAAGGGCTGAAGGAGGTCGAATGGACGGCGGGCCAGACGTTCGATTTGGTGTCGATCAGTATCAACCCGACCGAGGTGCACCAACTCGCGAAGGCGAAGCGTGACCAGTACGTCGTCGAGTATGGCCGACCTGGTGCCGTGAATGGAATGCACTTCCTCGTCGGTGCTGGCGACCAGAGCAAGGCCGTCGCTGACGCAGTCGGGTTCCAGTACCGCGAGCAAGGCAACGGCGACTACTCGCACGCCGCTGCGCTTTTCATCATCACGTCGGACGGCCGCGTCTCCCGCTACCTCTACGGTGCGACGTTCGCTCCGAAAGATCTTCGGCTGTCGCTTCTCGAGGCGTCCGAAGGCAAGATCGGCTCAACACTCGACCGCTTCATTCTTTGGTGCCACGTATACGAGCCAGGTACCGGCTACGTGCTCTGGGCCGCGCGACTGATGCAACTCGCTGGCGTCGTCACGCTCATTGTTATCGCCGGTGGGCTCACCGTGTTGTGGCGCCAAGACAAACGCCGGCGCCGCGCGGCCGAGGCAGCCGTCTTGGCTGGCCCCTCGGTCTAGTACGAAGTTCAACCCGCCGCACTCGTCTGATCTGCTCGCACGCACACGAATCGGGACCGCACGATGAACGCACTTTTCACCACGCTCGCCACCGCAACAGCAACGGCCGCGCCGAGGCTCACCGGCGGTTTTTGGCTTCCGCAGGCGTCATCCACAAGCGCCGCGAGCGTGGATTGGATGTTCAACGCGATCACGTGGCTTTCGTACTTTTTCTTTGTGCTGATCGTCGGCATCATGTTGGTTTTCATCGTCAAATACCGGCAGCGCGGTCGCGAGGTGCGCGCAGGTGGTCCGACCCATCACACAGCGCTCGAGGTGACATGGACGGTGATTCCGCTCCTCCTCTCGGTGGTGATCTTCTACCTCGGATTCAAGGGCTATCTCGACCATGTGACGCCGCCCCAAGACGCGTATCAAATCGATGTCACCGCTCAGCAGTGGTCATGGAACTTCCGCCACCCAAACGGAGCGCAGACGACCGACCTCTATGTTCCTGCGGACCGTCCGGTGAAGCTCGTGATGCGATCCGAGGACGTCCTGCACAGTCTCTACATCCCCGACTTCCGGGTGAAGAAGGACGTTGTACCGGGACGCTACTCCACACTCTGGTTCAACGCCCCCACGCCGACGGGCGAGGACGTCACGCTCGCGCACAACCTCTTTTGCACTGAGTACTGCGGCAAAGATCACTCCGACATGAACCGAAAGGTCTTCGTGTTGGCGCAGGCCGATTTTGACATCTGGGCCGAAAACGAGCGAACTAAGCTGGAGCGGACGCCGACCGACGAGCTGTATTGGCGCGTGGGTCCGATCCTCTATAAACGCTGCGTGAGTTGCCACACGCTCGACGGAACGCCCGGGACTGGACCCTCCTGGGGTCCGCACGACGGGCTCCCGTCGATGTGGGAACGGACCAGACAGGGACTTCAGAAGTTCGCCGATGGAACTTCGCTGAAAGACCTCATCGGGCCAGGCAAGGAGTTCGAGGTGCCAGAGGACTATCTCCGTAATTCGATTCTGCAGCCAGGCAAACATCTCGTCGCACCGTACGGCAACGCGATGCCCACCTTCCAAGGGCAGCTCTCTAACAAAGCGATTGACGCACTCATCGGCTTCATGAAGCACCTCGACGAGTTCGACTCGAAGGGCGTTTGGAAGAAGACGCCACCGCCCAGCGCCCCGGCCGCTGAGCCCAAGAAAACCGCGGACAACCGCTAATCGCATCACTCAGTTCTCTCCGTTCCTATTCCCGCTCGCCCCACGCAGACGTACGCGACAGGTGACGCCATGACGACTCTCGACGCAACCCAAGGCCGCCTCAACATCGAGGCATCGGCTGACAACTACCTGACACACACGCGCGGCGTGCTGTCATGGATCCTCACGCTCGATCACAAGCGGATCGGCGTGATGTACCTGTTCGCCGTCCTCAGCTCGTTCTTCGTCGGCGGCGTGTTCGCGCTGCTCGTTCGAACCAAGCTTCTCTGGCCCGACGCGGTCAGTTGGATGACGAAGGAGCAGTACAACCAGCTCTTCACCCTTCACGGTGCGGTGATGGTGTTTCTCGTCATCATCCCGAGCATCCCCGCCGCGCTCGGCAACTTTGTGCTGCCCATCATGCTTGGAGCGAAGGATGTCGCGTTCCCGCGACTCAACCTCTTCAGCTTCTGGCTTTGGCTCGCAGGTGCCGCGTGCGTCATTGCGAGTCTCCTTGCTGGGTCGTTCGACACGGGTTGGACCTTCTACACGCCGTACTCGACGAGGACGGAATTTGGCGGCGTCGTCTGGGTGCTCACGGGTGTCTTCATCTTGGGCTTCAGTTCGATCTTCACGGGAATGAACTTCATCGTGACGATCCACAAGCTGCGACCGCCAGGAATGACGTGGTTCCGCATGCCACTCTTCCTATGGGCCATCTACGCGACAGCGCTCATTCAGGTGCTCGCGACGCCGGTGCTCGCCATCACGCTCAGCTTGCTCGCGATCGAGCGGATGTTCCACATCGGAATCTTCGATCCGGCGATGGGCGGCGACCCGGTGCTCTTCCAGCACTTCTTCTGGTTCTACAGCCACCCTGCGGTCTACATCATGATCTTGCCCGGCATGGGCATCATCAGCGAGATCATCGCGGTTCATAGCCACCGCCACATCTTCGGCTATCGCTTCATCGCGTTCTCGTCGGTGGCGATTGCGATCTTCTCGTTTCTCGTGTGGGGTCACCACATGTTCGTGTCAGGCCAGTCCAGCCTCATGAACACGATCTTTTCGGCGATCACCTTCAGCGTCGCGATTCCCTCGGCGATCAAGGTGTTCAACTGGCTGGGCACGCTCTACAAGGGATCCATCAGCCTCACCACGCCGATGCTCTACGGTCTGTCATTTCTGTTCCTGTTCACAATCGGCGGCCTCACGGGCATCCACCTCGGTACGTTGAACGTCGACATCCATTTGCACGACACCTACTTCGTCGTCGCGCACTTCCACTACGTGATGATGGGTTCAGCGCTGATCGCGATGATCGGCGGCCTGCACCACTGGTGGCCGAAGATGTTCGGTCGCATGTACTCCGAGTTCTGGGGTGCCATTGCGTGTGGACTCGTGTTCGTCGGGTTCAACGTCACCTTCTTCACACAGTTCATGCTGGGTAGCCACGGCATGCCGCGGCGGTACTACCTCTATCAGCCCGAGTACCAGATTTATCACGTGATCTCCACGCTCGGCGCGTACACGATGGCGATTGGCTTCTTCATCACCGCCATGTACCTCATTCACTCGCTCTTCCGCGGCAAACTAGCGCCGGCGAATCCCTGGGGCGGTCGTAGTCTTGAGTGGCAGTGTCCGTCGCCGCCCCCGCACGACAACTTCCCGACCACGCCGCGCGTTGGTGATTGCTACGACTTCTCGATCGTTCGCTGGGACGAAAAGGAAGGCGGCTACATCGTCGACCGGACCCTTGATCCAGAGCTCAATCCGAACGCTCCGAAGCGGTCATCGCACTAACCGATTTCCGTCTTCGAAGGAGTTACCTCGTGACCGCGATCGACTCGCACGCAACCCCACTCGCCGATCCCCACGCGCCAGCCCACCCGCCCGGTGGAGCAGGGCACGGGGACGGGCATCTCCATAGCAAGTACCCGTTTCTCGCTCACCACTTCGAGAGTCCAGCGCAGCAGTTCGATAGCGGGAAGCTCGGTATGTGGATCTTCCTAGCGACGGAAGTGCTCTTCTTCGGTGCGCTGTTCGCGTTGTATGCGGTCATGCGCTTCCGTGAACCTCAGGTGTTCGCGTTTGCTAGTCAGTATCTCGACACGATCATGGGTGGCGTCAACACGTGCGTGCTTATTCTCAGCTCGCTCACCATGGCGTTAGGCGTGCACTTCGCGCAACGAAGTAAGACTGGTCCGCTCCTTGTCTGTCTGATCCTCACGTTCCTCGGCGCCTGCGGGTTTCTTGTCATCAAGTATTTCGAGTACACCCACAAGTTCCACGACAACTTGAAGTGGGGACCCGCGTTTTACATGCCAGTTGCAGGCGAGCACGGAGCGGCGCCAGCTCCGCACGCCGACACGAAGCTCGTGGAAGTTCCACCAGCCTCGGGTACTGCGGCGCCCGAAGCCGTTGTGAGCAACGTGCCGTCGTACAAGACGCCCCCGGTCGACGCGTCGACGATCAAAGCAGGATCGCTTGGCCCAATCGGAATCACCAGTCCCTCAACTGCGGGCGAGGCCGGTGAAGGAACCCACGGGGCGGCGGCGGGCCACGGCCATGGCGATGTCCCGCACCTGTATGACCCAGACCTTCCCGTCGATACCCATCAGTTCTTCGCCATTTACTACGCCATGACGGGCCTGCACGGAATCCACGTCGTGATCGGCATGGGGCTGATGGTCTGGCTCATGGTCGGCACGATACGGAACCGGTTCAACAGCAACTATTACACGCCGGTCGATCTCGTTGGACTCTACTGGCACATCGTCGATCTGATCTGGATCTTCCTCTTTCCACTGTTCTACTTGATTAGCTAACGCGTCGCGTTTTGCGTCGGCCGCGTCCATTGCTTGCTTCCGCCTTTGATGGGGAATCGCTCCATGTCGAACCACTCGATCGCTCCCGACACGTCGCACGGGCATCATTCCGCCGTGCCCGGGGACAAGCCGCTGGTCGGCCACCTTGTGCCAATTGGGCTGCTCGTTGCGAACGGGACGGCGCTACTGCTCCTCACCGTTGTCACCATGGCGCTGCACTACGTCGACCTTGGTGAATTGAACATTGTCGTGGCGCTGGCGGTCGCGACGCTGAAGGCCACGCTCGTCGGGTTGTTCTTTATGCACTTGCGTTGGGATCGGCCGTTCAACCAGCTCATCTTTGTTGGATCGGTCGTGTTCGTCGCCTTGCTCATCGCTTTTGTCACGCTTGATACGCGTCAGTACCAGTCGACGATTCGACCTGGCAACCCCAAGATGGTGCAGGACGTTCTCGACGCGGATGCCCCGACGGCACCGATCACCGCGAAGAAGGGCTATTGACGTCAGCGCGGTCGCGCGACCGTCCCCGTGTTCCGATCCGACAAACCACCGATCTTTGCTGACGAAACGGCCCGCCGACAAGCGGGCCGTTTCGGCATGTTGCTCTTCATTCTCACGTTGGCAATCATCTTCGCGTCGACGATTCTCGCGTTCGTTGTGGTGCGGCTCGGCCCGACGAACGCTGGCCGCTGGCCACCTCCCGATGCGCCGCCGCTGCCGCTCGCGCTCCTCGCGTCGACGCTTGTTCTCTTCCTTTCCGATGCCACGATTCACGTCGCGCGGGTCGCAGCAGCACGGGGCGAACGTTCAACTGGGCCGTGGATGCTCGTCACGTTCGTACTGGCGCTCGGTTTTCTCGCCACGCAGTATTGGGCGTGGTCGCAGGCCGCTCGCGCACACATGGTGCTGACGGAAGATCTCTACGCTTGGACGTTCTACGTACTCACCGCGCTGCACGCCGCGCACGTCATCGGCGGCATCGTGCCAATGGCCATCGTGACGGGCCGCGCGTTCCGCGGCGCGTACGGCCCGGGGCGCGATGACGGCGTCGCGACGTGCGCCCTGTACTGGCACTTCCTCGACATTGTGTGGTTAGCGTTGTACGCCACGCTATGGTGGGGATCGCAGCGGTGGTGATTGCTCACGGCACACACGCCCCCCAGTTGCCGAGCAACACGCTCAGATCCGCTGAGTTCACAACGCCGTCGCCATTGATGTCCGCACACGTCGCTGTGCCCCACGCTCCGAGCAGTTTCGAGAGGTCGCTGGGTCCAACGGTTCCATTCGCGTCGAGATCGCCGTCGCACAAGCCGTAGCACGCGGAGAACGAGCAGGCCGCGAGCGCCTCGGCGACGCAGGTTGCGTCCCACGCGAGTTCGCAGCAGAACGAGTCTTGGCCGCAGACCGTCGCGCAGCACTCGATGTCGTCGCAGCCGCTCGTCGTGTGAGGAAGCAGGCATGACGGCGCTTCCGGCGCGCCGCAACCGCCGCACGTCGCCGCGGCCTCGGCCACGCACAGTTCGTCCCACGCTCCCGAGCAGCAATAGTCATCTATTGCGCACACCGCGTAGCAACATATCGCGTCGTCGCAGAACGGCTGGTCGTGTACCGCGAGGCACGCGCCAGACGCTGGATTGCCGCATGCGGCGCAGATGTCGGTTGCTGTCGCGACACAGGTAGAGTCCCAAGCGGTCGTGCAGCAGAAGTTGTCTACTGCGCAGATTGTTAAGCAACAATTCGCGTCATCACAGCCCGGTCCATGCGGCGCAAAGCACGAACCAGCACCTACAGCACCGCACGGCGCGCAGATCGCTGTCGCCGCGTCAACGCAGTAGCCGTCCCACGCGACGAGACAGCAGTAGGAGTCAAGCGAGCAGATCGCCGCGCAGCAATTTTCATCGGAGCAGTTCGGTCCGTGCGATGCATAGCACGACCCCGCGGACGGACTGCCGCACGCGGTGCACATGTCAAACCCTTCGTTGGCGCAGGTTTGGTCCCATTCGCTGTCGCAGCAGTAGGGGTCGCTCGAGCACACGGCGTCGCAGCACTGACTGTCCCAGCACGCGGGGTCCGCGTGCGGCTGCAAGCAGTCACCCGCAAGCGAACCGCCACAGCTCGCAGCGCACGCTTGATACGCCGCGTCGGCGCAGACGGCGTCCCACTCTTGTTGGCAGCAGAATGCGTCGGCGGCGCAGATCTCTTCGCAGCACGCCGGGTCGTCGCACGCAGGATCTTGATGCTCGACAAGGCAGTCGCCCGCGAGCGGACCGCCGCAACTGGCGGCGCACCATGCCCAGCCCTCGTCGGCGCAGTAGCTGTCCCATTGCGATTGACAGCAGAACGGATCGGCGCTACACACGAGCTGGCAGCATTCGGTGTTCTCGCATCCAGGATTCTGATGGGCGTCGAGGCATGAACCTTGGGCTGGGCAAGTCGATTGCCCGAAGCCATTGCCGATCAAACATGCCGCCGCGACGATCGCGACGATCAGATATCCAAGCCGCTGACGATCGCGCGACATAGGTGGTCCTCCCTCGAAGCGAGTCGAGAATGCACGTCAGATCGGCGAGGTCCGAGCCAGATCCGCAATGCAATCGAAGAGCCGACGGAAGACCGATCTTGCCTCACCACGAAACCCGCGACAGTCGCGCTAATCGGGCGGCGCAGACGGAACCATCGTGCTAGGCGGGAGACGCGGGTTCCGTGAACCAGCGGGTTACGGCCGCACAACGTCGCCGTCGCGCAGTCCGAAAGTCGAGTAGGCGGCGAACCAGAACATTGGCGCGCTAGCGACAGGTTCGCCGTCTCGTCGAGTCACGCGGGCGGCACCGCGGACCTTGGGCAGATGCACGGAGAACGCGCTCCCCGCGTCTGCAATCGACCAGTTGACAGTACCAGCCGCACGAGCGCGCTCAATCGCGAACGCCTTCAGCTTTCCGTTGATCTCGATGACGACCACTGGCTCTTTGGCCCCGAGTCCATCCGTTGGCGGCGTCGGCGAGACGGGGAACTCGATCTGCGCCGACTCGTGTGCTCTGCGGTATGAGATTCTTTCGTAGAACCGCACCTTGCCTTCGTCGCGGACAATGACGGTCGAGTCTGGATGCGTCGCCACCCAGTCGTCGAACGTCGTGATGCAGACGTTTGGCAGTGCTTCGAGTCGTTCGCCGCGAGCCGCTGCTGGTCCAGCGATCGCTCGGCCGTCGAGTTGTTGCCATAGGCTGGCTTGTTCGAGCGTCTCATCAGTCTTGTCGTAGAAAACCGTGCTGGCGTTGCGCACAAGGCCGCTGAGCTTCAGCGTTAACTCTTTGCCCGCCACTGTGCGTTCGTACACGACGGCGGCGTCGCTCAATGGGCTGTAGGTGACGACGATGGGCACGCCGCCGAGCGTGTCTTCAATGGCTTCATGGGCTTCGACGATCAAGAGGGGATAGGCGCGCGACTCGCCGTTCGACGCGACCCCGATGACGCGGTCGTCGCTCACGACGTAGCGCTTCCGATGCGTTCGATTGAACTCGCCCATCTCGGACACAGGCATGGTTTTCGTGACCACGAGTGGCCTGAGAAAGTCGCGAGGTTGCCCCGTCGGCACTAGTTCGTTGCGATCGACGAGACAGGTCGAAAGGTCGAACCCATACGACGCGAGGTCGCCACCACCCTTGGGGCGATGCCCTGCGAGAACTCCAGCGAACGCCCAGACAAGAAGCCCCGCGATCGCCAGCGCCGTGACGATGAGAATCCAGCCCGCGTCGCGCAGCCTGAGTCGCGTGCGCGGCGCTGGTGCGTTCATCGCGATGGATCCGTCGTCGGCGCAGCGTCCGGCGAAATGTTGAACGGCACGTCAACGGAAACAGTGTCCGATCTTCCAGAACGGAGAGCCGCAAGCGGCGAGACCGAGCCACGATCGAAGACAAGAACGCCAAGTGCGATGGGTAGGTAGGTGATGCTCGCAAGAAAGAGACGCCGTGCGGATGCGTCGGTCCGCGCCATGTAGAAACCCCACGCGAGGACCGTCATGCCGAGTGCGAGGACGAGGTTGATCGCTGCGGCGATCCAACCCGACAATCCGGCGAGCGTGATCGCAAGTCCCAAGGGCGCGAGCAGGAGCGACGTTAGGACCATCGTGCGGGCGGTGATTTCACCAGTCGGATCGACCACGGGCAGCATGCGCATGCCGCCGCGTTCATAGTCTTCGCGATACATCCACGCCAGCGCGAGGAAGTGTGGCATCTGCCAGACGAACAAGATCGCGCCAAGAAGCCACGCGCCAGCCTGAAGACCGCCGGTCACCGCAGCCCATCCAATCATCGGTGGGATCGCGCCGCACACGGCGCCGACGAGCGTATTGAGCGTCGTCACTGGCTTGAGTGGTGTATAGACGGCGACGTAGATCACGACGTTCGCGAGGGCAAGCGACGCCGACAAGAGATTCACACCGAGCGCGAGCACCGCGACGCCTGCGTAGGCGCACAAGATTCCAGCGATGAATACCGGAGTGCGCCCGATCTCTCCGCTCGGCAGTGGACGACCCTGCGTACGCCGCATTTTCGCGTCGCGAGATTTCTCCACAAGCTGATTGAGCATTGCCGCACTTGCGGCGGCGAGTGCGGTACCAAGCATCGTCCAGCCAAACCGCACCCAATCGAGTGGCGCGGTTGTCGCCAAGAGCGATCCGACGGCCGTCGTCACGAGCACCAGAGCGTTGAGCCGCGCCTTCGTCAACTCCATCGCGATGTGCACGAGCCCTGACTTCGCGCGAGTTGCCTCAACGCGCGATGCCGGTGCTGCGGAAGCGATTGGCGCGAGCGAAGGGCGAGTTGGAATGGTGGTGTTGGGCACGCTCTGCATGAGACATCAATGGCGGACGCAGCACGTCGAGAACACTCGCTTGAGCGACTCCCGCCTCTGGGAGACGTAGTATAAGAATCACTTCAGCGCCGCTCAGCGCACTTCGCGGCTCTCCTCTCGCGAATTCTCATCATGATGCAAATTTGTCAGGCATCTTGCTCCCTTCCGCTCTGCTGGCTCGCCGCGATCGCCGCACCAGCGGCAGCTCCGACAGCCAACGAAGCGTCCCGTTCGCTCGTCGTCTTCCTCGTCATCGTGTTTGCCGGGCTTCCGCTCCTCTTTCTGTGGACGCGATTCGTGCGTCCGATGCATCTGGCGCTCGGCTTTGCTGCGACGGCGGTTTTGTGGGCTCTTGGATACGTGGCGCTGATGCAGCCGGGGTTGGTTGCGGGGGAGGCGCTCTTTGGACTCATGCTCGTGGTGCTGTTCGTGGCTGGCTGGGTCGCGGGCCGTTACGGTGACGCCGACGTGCGCCCGGTCTCGGTTGGACTTGTCTCCGCGATTGCGAACTTGCTCGTCATCGGCGCATTTCTGCGCGACGATCAACACGGATCGAAACTAACACCCGTTGTCTGGACGCTCGGACTGATCGGCGCGTCCGCTGCTCTCGCGTGGCTCGGAGGGCTGGTGGGTCGACGCATGCGCGCCAGCGCCCGACTCCCCGAAGCGACTGCGCTCTTCGCGCTCGTGACAGCTATCGCGGTGTTCGTAATGATCGTGCTCGGCGGCGTGTTGACTGGATATGAGGCGGGCCTCGCGGTCCCTGATTGGCCGAATTCATACGGCCACAACATGCTGCTTTACCCAGTCTCCGAGATGAAGGGCGGCGTCTTCTACGAGCATGTGCATCGCCTCTACGGCATGCTCGTCGGCGCAACAGCTGCGGTGCTCGTAGCAGTCGTATGGCGCGATTCACAAGTTCGGTGGCTGCGCTGGCTGGCTGTCTCGCTCCTCTGCATGGTGTGCGTGCAAGGCTTGCTTGGCGGTCTGCGCGTGACTGGTAGGGCGACCATCGATATCGATCGCTCACTGCTTGCGCCGAGCACCACAATCGCGATCGTGCACGGCGTCTTCGCCCAGGTTGTGTTTTCAGCGGCGCTCGTCATCGCTGCGGCGACGAGTCGGCTCTTTCGCTCAGATGTGAGGCCACTCGTCGCGCCGTGGGCAAGTACCGACCGCGGCGTCGCGTTAATGCTTCCGTTTGCGGTGCTCGTGCAACTCATCTTTGGCGCGCTCTACCGCCATCTGCAACCGAGCGGCGGGGCTTCGGCGCCCGGGCATCCAACGTGGGCAATTCACGCGCACCTCACCATGGCGGTGATCGTCACGGGGCTCGTCCTGCTCGCGGCGGGACGCGCGTGGGGACACGCGGGCCATCCCGTACTTCGCCGTACGGGGAAGACCATCGTGCTCTTGACCGCGCTTCAATTGGTACTGGGAGTCATTGCGGTCGCGGCGGTGTGGACACGCAAGGGAAGTGACATTCCGACCTTCGAGGTTGCAGCGACGACGGTCCACCAAGGCGTCGGCGCGATGATCTTGGGACTCTCGACCGTGCTTGCGGTCTGGAGCTATCGGTTGTTAGCTGACGACGCCCCTGTTGCGGCGACAGCCGCCGCGACGTGAAGCCTTACTCCGTTCGCATCGTCGGTTTGATCGCTTCTTCGAGCGCCAAGATCGCGTAGATCGTGGCGAGGTCGGCCTGCGACTCTTCCCATCGGTCAGCGGAATTGATCCAAGCGCCATCCTCGCGCTGGCGAGCGGTGAGGGCAGCGATGAGATCTTCGCGCCACGCGCGGTTCGTCGTGACCGCGTCCGCCCCAGGCTTCGGGGCAGCAACCGGAATGACCTGCTGCTGCGATGCGAAAAGTGCCCGAGCCATCGCGTGGTAGTAGTAGTACAAGCCCTCTGGCCCGAGTCCGGGATTCTCGTCGAATGTGTAGTGCTGCGCGATCCACGCGAACGCTGCTTTCACGCGTGGGTCGTCGCGTGAGAGTCCCGCGTAGAGAAGACTCTTGAATCCTGCGTAGGTCATCGAACCGTACGAACGCAAACTGCGGGGCTGACCTTCCGGCATCTTCTCGCCGTATCTGCCTTCACCGGCCTTGTCGCTCGCGAAGCTCTCGCCACCGTTGGCGGGCGTGTACACGAAGCCGCCGTCGGCACTGCCCGACTTCGACCAGGCGCTGGCGTTTAGGCTCGGTAGATTCTGGGCTCGGGCGACAAAGGCAAGCGCCTTCTGCACCGCGGGATCATCGGGACTAACTCCTGCGTCGTGGAGCGCATCAAGCATGAACTGTGTGTTCGACAGGTCGGGACGCTTACTGTTGCCGTACCCCGCACCGCCGAACCAGTCTTGGTCGGGTGCCAGTCCCTCCGACTGGTCCCACTGATTGCGCTTCAGCCACGCGACGCCTCCTTGCAGTTCCGTCTCAAACTCGCGGTTGCCGCTCGCAGCGAGCGCGCTGACGACCGCGCTCGCAACATAGTTGCCGATCCCGGCCTGACTGGCACCGTCGTAGCCGCGCTCGCGAATTGCATCGACTACGAATTTCAGGGCTTTGCGGGTGACCGCGTCGTCGGTGCCAGCTTGTTCGAATGCCTTCGCGCCCATTGCCGTGACGGCGAGCGAGGCGCTCGCGACGCGTGGTTGGTCGGTGGGCTGCACCTTTTCCTTTTCCATCCACGCACCGCTTGCCCGCTGGGTCTTGCGAAGGTACGCGAGGCCAGCGTCGATCGCCCTACGTGCCTTCGTGAACGCGTCGCTCGTGAGCGGTACGTCCTCGGCACGAGTTGCTACGCGGTGAACCACGGGCAGCGGTTGGGCAATTGCGCGGGGAAGCAGCGGGGGTTCGCTGCGCGTGATCTTCTTCGCATCGATCCGCTCGTCGAGCGGCGCGGTTGGAGGGGCAAGGGGCTGGCCGACGGACTGCTGATGTTCCGAGCGCGCGGGGGACTGCGCGAGAGTCACAATCGCGAGCACTGCCGTCAGGGTTCCGAGCATTGGTACCTCCGCTGACCAGCGTAGCGGAGCGCACCTGAGCGACGCGACGCGCCGCTCAGGTGCAAGAATGCGCGGGGTTCCGCATCATTCGCCGAGTCGTCGCGCCTTCTGACGAACGGCACCGTTCAGACGTGTTGGGCTTGGTGCGGACCACGGCGCGCTAGTCGGTGGGCTTGTCTGGGCGCGCCTCGGTTCGGGTGACGCGGCTGATCTCAGCGTGCCCACGCTCGATTGCGGGCCGTTGACACCGTTCAGGCGTGGCGCCTCGGTCGAAGCACGAGGTTCTGATGTTGTTCGCCACCCTTCGAGCGCTCGGGCGGCGAGCGGACGCAGCGTCGCGGCGTCCGCTCGCATGGCGCGGAGAATCAAGGCGGACGGAATCGCTTGAAGCTTCGTGGGATCGCGCTCGATGACGATCTGAAGCATCACGAGATTGGTGATGTCTGCACCGGTCCGGCTGTCGGTGACCTGCACGGTGCGACCCTCAGCGATGAGAGCGAGCACGCCGTCGTGGGTGACGTGGCGACTCCGACTAGTGTCGTACAGACGGCGGTTCGGGTACTTGCGGATTCGAATCGGGTCCGATCCACCGGGCTGATTGCCGATGGAATGAACTCGGTCCGTTAGATCGCGAGCGACAACTTTGCTCGGTTCGACGATCGTTCCGTCGACTCCGGCTGACTGGGGGATGCCCGACATCCCCGACTGCGGTTGGTAGGTAGTCATGGCGGCCTCGCGTTCGCCGCGATCGCCACGCCCGATGCTGCGCCGGCACGAGAAGAGGCACCTTTTTCGAATCGCCGCGTTCGCCGCCGCTAACGAACCACGCCGTAGACGAGGTGCTCATAGGGGACGTCCCCCAGCTTGATCTCAACCGGAACGAAAACGAGGCCCTTGGTATCGGTCCCTGGCTTGACCGAACAGGTCAGCAGCAGGTTGCGGCCGTCCACCTTTTGATCGGCGATCGCGACCTCGATGAGTGGCGAGAGTGATCGCACGCCGGTCACCCGTTTCGTACCCACGTCTTCGAGCTCCAGCTCGAACGTGCCAGCGTTCCCCACGGCGAGCTTTCCGAACGTCGACCGAAAGGCGTCGACTTTGAACGGCGGCTTGATTTTCGTGGTGTCGTGCCGAACTCGGAGGTCGAGCAGGGGACAGTCGGATCGATCGGTCTCGATAATCAAGTACTTGGGTACCACCGTGCCCGGCTTTGTGAAGTCGTAGCGCAGCGAGTACTTACTCGCGGGCTGGTCCTTGGCGGGATCGAACCCCTCAAAAACGGGAGGAATCCCTTGCACCGCGACGACGCTGAAGGGCTTTCCGTCCCCCGCGACGATGTTGAACGTACCGCTCATGCGCTCCGGCGATTTGCGATCAACCAGGCCAGGCTGGGTATCGATGAAGCCGGGGACCGCGCGGATGGCGAGTGTCACTTCGGCTTCGATCTCGACCTTGAGCGGTTGTTTCTGACCGTCGCCGAGGTCGATCACCATGGTGACCGAGGCCATCTTGCGGATCGGTGCCTTCGACATCTTCATCGAAACGGGCATTTCGAGCGTGCCTCGCGCTGGAATCGACTTACCCAGAATGTCGACGCCGGTGCACTGGCAACTCGTGGCCGCCTGTTCGATCGTGACGGCGTGATCAAGCGGGTTCAGCAGCGTAAAGACCGCGGTGACGAGTTCGCCGGGCTTGACGAGTCCGACGTCTTTTTTCGCCGGCTCCGCAACCACCGGGCCTACAGGAAACTTCGGCTGCTGCGTTCGAGCTTGCCCCGGAGTTGGAGCGTGAGCGGGTGCCGGTGCTTGGTTCTCCATCTCAACGAGGGTCGCAACTGGAGTCGCAATCGCTGCGCCGGGAGTCGTCGCGACCTCGCGTCCGACGGCCGAAGTCACGATCAGAGCGACGGGGAGGAAACGAAAGAGCATGGTGAAGTTCCTAGAGGTGCACCGAATGAAACGTGGCGCGCATCCTACGGCGTCGAGGTGGGCGGTCGACGCGCGCCGACCGTTACACTGCCTCTATGCGCGCAATCGTGATCGTGAAGCAAGGAACGCCAGTCGCGGGAAACGTCCGTCTTGATCCGACATTTCCTGATCCGGTCGCGACGCCCGCCCACCTCGGACCGGTCGATGCGCTGGTACGAACCGAGGCGGTCGCGCTGAATCATCTCGACCTCTGGGTCGGCCGGGGACTTCCGGGCATCGATCTCACGTATCCGCGTATCGGCGGCTCTGACGGTGCCGGCATCATCGAAGCCGTCGGCTCGGGTGTCGATCCACGGTGGGTCGGGCAGCGGGTGTTGTTGAATGCCGCCGTGCCGAAACCGGACGCGCTCGTTCCCGGACGCGACCCATCTCCCGACGACATCATCATGATCGGCGAGCATGTGAACGGGTGTCTCGCCGAGAAGTTCGTCGCGCCCGTCGCGAACCTCCTAGCGATCGGTGACGCTGACCCCGTTCAGGCTGCCGCCTTTGGGCTCACCCATCTGACCGCGTGGCGCATGATGGTGCACCGGGCTGGTCTCCGACACGGCCAAAGTGTGCTCATCACTGGCATTGGCGGAGGAGTCGCTCTTGCGGCCCTGAACATCGCGCGACACTTCGGCTGCACGGTTATCGTCACAAGTCGTTCCGCGGGGAAGTTGGAGCGGGCAAAGGCGTTGGGGGCGCATCACGGAGTGCTCGACACGGGCGCTGACTGGTCGCGCGAGGTCCGCAGCGCGACGGGAAAGCGGGGTGTCGATCTCGTCGTCGATAGCGTCGGTAAGGCGATTCACGCTTCGTGCATCAAGAGCTTGGCCCGTGGCGGCACGTTTGCGACATGCGGATGCACGACCGGCTCCGACGCGACGACTGACCTCACGCGAATCTTCTGGAACCAGTTGCGACTGATCGGTTCGACGATGGGCGACATGACCGAGTTTCGGGAAGTGGCGGCTCTCTTCCGCTCGGGTGCGATACGGCCGGTCGTCGATCGAGTGTTCGCTCCCTCCGACGCGACCGAGGCCTACGCGCGCCTCGAAGCGGGGGAACAGTTTGGGAAGATCGTTGTGGATTGGCGATAAGCGCTTGACGATTCGCGCAAGAGATCTGTCTATACTCGGGGCTTCCCGAACCGCCGGTCGCAGGCAATCGCGTTTTCTGTTGCGCACATCTGTTCCGCACAGGTGGCTTGAGGTGAGAACCGCATGATTAGCCAGTCTAGCCAGTCTAGCCAGTCTAGCCAGTCCAGCCAGTCCAGCCAGTCCAACGAGTCGACTCCAGAACGGAATCTCGAAGCACGTCCGGAAGTAACTCCGCACGTTTCTGCCACGCGATCCCTGTTGGGTGACGCGATCAGTGGTCCGTCGGCGACCGAGCGCGACGGCGAAGCCTCGCCCGCGCCGAGCCCAGCGACTCCTGATGCGGCACCCACTCCGGCCGCTGGTCCAGAGTCGGGGGCAGGTACGGTCACTGCACCGCCGCGCCCACGACCGGTCCGACCGACTCCGCAGACCCTCCCCCCATGGCGGGTACTGCTCCACAACGACGACATGAACGACATGGATTATGTCGTTGGCGTACTTGAACGAATAGCTCGGTTGCAGCGACCTGCCGCGACGCGGTGCATGGTGGAAGCGCATCGCCGCGGCGTCGGGCACGTGTTGACCACGCACCGGGAACGGGCTGAGTTGCTCGCTGAACTCTTCCGATCGTGCCGCCTCGTCGTCACGATCGAACCCGTCCGGTAAGCCAGAGCGTCGGTCGCTCCAGCCGGAAACGCCGCTGCGGTACTCCAATGAGGCGGCAGAGGTCGCGGCAGAGGTGGTGTATCAGGGCGCGGACGACTCATATCCGCGCTGGGCGGTAGCCCGCGCCCCCGCGCGAACACGATCTACGAAAGAAATTCTTCGCTTGGCGGTTGATGTCAGCACGATTCCGGCGCTTGGCGCTGGACGACCCGACGCCCCGCGATATGTTGCTAGGTGATTCCGCGCATACCGCGCGCCGGATGTGTGTTCGGTGCCGGGTTGGTGTCTGGCCAATTGGCGACCGACATTGTCGTCGTCAACAGGAGGATTTGTAATGACGAAGATTGGTATCACGCTGAGCCTGTCCGCGACCATCGCGGCACTCGGCCTTAGTACGGCGGCGCTCGCCGTCGACGTCGTTCAGAACGACGCTACTGTGTGCGGCGCTGACGCCGTTGATCCGAACGGTGGCTGCAATGTCGCTGGCAACCCGTTCCAAGACCTTGGAACGCTCGCCGACGGCATTCTGAACATCACCGGAACGTGCGGAACCTACGAGCCCGTCGCCACTCCTGGCGCTGGTAACACGACCCGCGACCTTGACTGGTTCTCGTTCACGCTCACGCAGGGCCGATTCGTCACGTTCACGCTCACGACGAACTTCGCTGCGCCGAATAACAACCCGGTGCTCTTCATCGGGACCGCGCCTGAGTGCCCGGGACAGCCCACGTTCTACGCGACGCAAGCAGCTAGCCCACAGACAGTTTCGTACTTCCTCGACGCTGGTACCTACACGACGATCTGTAGCAGCCCGCTCGAGCCGACGCCGCTGATACCGATCTACCCCTGCGCCCCGTACACACTCTCGATCGAGGTCGGCACCACCGAGAACACTACGACCTGCAATG
>Ga0163155_10000040_pt1 | contig 121909 bp, 181 predicted proteins | sample OliLakLV19SP4G1_FD_148611 | JGI IMG/M metagenome (GOLD analysis project Ga0163155, IMG submission 148611) | Freshwater microbial mat bacterial communities from Lake Vanda, McMurdo Dry Valleys, Antarctica - Oligotrophic Lake LV.19.SP4.G1 | ecosystem: Environmental > Aquatic > Freshwater > Lake... | reverse complement strand
TGCTTTGTAGTTTTCTATAAGCAAGACCTCCTCCTACACCTACCCCGCCTACAGCTAGGGCACCTAAGCCAGTTTGCCTGCGAGACAAAGCTCTGACGTATCCGGTAGTATCAATAACACCCTCAGCATCTACAAATTTTTCAATTGGTAGATGCTGTAGTTTTTGAGGGAAACGTTCGCCTATTTTCTTTAAGATATTCATTTATTACATTGGGCCCTTAAATCCCATACCCGCTGCCGGATTGTAGCGGTTAAACAAGTCTTCGGTAGCCTGCCCTGCTTGCTGAGTGGCTCCCATTCCGTAATTAATAGCGCCTCTGTTCCTTAGGAATTTACGACCTTTATATCCTAAGATAGCCGCGCTACCTAAACCAGTACCTACCAGCAACGCTTTGTCTGTATTACTTAATCCTTTAGGTTGTTCGACTGCAGCAAAATTACTTCTTTTATCTTTGCGTTTGGCGTACGCAACACCCGCCCCAGTAGCTGCTCCACCTACTCCAATAGCCGCCACGCCTTTGAGGATAGTAGAGTTACTTACTTTCTTTTTAGGGGTGATTGTCTTGTACGATACTGCAGGAGCACTAGCTTTAGGTGTTACATTTCTAAGAGGGGCAACAACAGAAGGACTAGCTTGCGGTACGGTTACTGCTTTAGCTAATGTCGGAACTTGCTCTGACGTAACTTTCTTAATTGCGTCTTTAGTGGCTTTGCGAGTAGAAACTTGAATAGCAGCTCCCTGACTAATAGTATCAACAGCTCTACGGGTTTTCTTACCTGCACCAATAACTGCTTCGGAGATATTTTTAACTTTGCGTCCTACAGTCTCTAGTTTTTTACGTAAAGCAGCACCGGGAGCAAAATCTGCTGTAGCCCCAATACCTGACATATAAGAGAAAGACGATTGTTTGTTTTTCATAGCTCTGTTGTTGTTAATATCCTTATTTAGATTGTACGCCTGTCTAGTTAGTCCTAGTCCTCCTGCACCTACGGCAAGAACACCTCCACCTACTAACAACCCGCTAGCAGTCTTTAGCGGAAGCTAAGTTGTCTGCAATTTCTTTGGAGGGACTACCTAGTCCTGCTATTACTTCTTCTGCTTTAGCTGCAGCACTACCAACTCTCTCAGCTGCTTGACCTACTTGCTCCGAAGAATAGCCTACTTTAGTAGATGCATCTGCAGCTACCTCAGCTACGTCACCTAAACGAGTAAAGCCTTTCTTAACTCTAGTAAACATTATAGGTATCTCCGGTAATCATCATCAGGCAAAGAAGTAGGTGCCGCAGTAGTCTTGTCTGATTTTTTAGATGCTAAGCTATTTAAAAGTATTCCCCCACCTAATGCAGTAGCGGCAATACCTCCTAACAAATGACCTTTTTTAAGTTTTCCTGGAACTATTAATTGCTTAGTTTTTTCTGCCGCTTTTGATAAGTTTTTACTTACGGTAGTAGGTCTAAAAGTATCAGTAGCAGTTCCTTGACTTACAATATCTCCCAAGTTCTTATAAGTTTTCTCCACCTTCTTAATGTCATCGGTAGAAAAACGTTTGAGAGCTTCTGCTGCCTTTGCTTTGACTTCAGGAGAACTCTTGTCTGAGGTAGCTAATCGCATATGCTTTCTAAGTTCTCTAGTCTCCAATAAAGCATTCCTAGATTCGTTGAACACGTTGCCTCTAGTTTTGTTCCATCCACCGGACTTATCAAAACCTAAAGCTTTTTCTCTAGTAATTCTCTTACTTGCTGCCCTATTAACCTGCTTAGTAGTTGCATAATCTTTGGGGGATGTAGATAGCTTCTTACGTAGGTTTTGCTGAACCAATTTCTCTTGGTCAGAGCTAGATATACCCTTAGCTTTGGCTACTTTGGCAGATTCTCCTTTTTCTGTAGAGGTTAGCTTAATATCTTTTTCAGGACTTGCTTTGCCTTTAAGCCTAGCGGCCATAAGTTCTTGGTCATACGGAATAGCAAAAGATGCCGAAGCACCTACAGATTTTGGAGCTTGTATAGTCCTACCTACAAGGTATCCGCCACCAACCGCTCCTACAGTCTTTACACCCGTTTGTACAGGCTGAGGTAATAAAGTTCCTAGTAACACACCCCCTCCTAATAGGGCAGCTTCTCTAGGATGCTTTCTAATTTTATGAATTAAAGGTCTAAGAATATTCATCGTTACCCCGTTTCTTAGTAGCCTGCTTGTACAGCAATCTAGCCCCAGCTACACCACCAGCAGCTAGCCCTATCTTAGCTGCATTATTGTTCTTAATAGTATTAATTACTTTGCTAGCGGTAGCTTTAGGATTGAGATTAAATTTGTATTTTAAATACCTGTCTTTTATTCCCATGCGATACGCAGGTTGATTGACATTGATATTTTCAGGATTTAGTAAACTTGTAGCAGTTCTAACCTGCTTCTTAATATCCGCTTTAGAGCTTACCTTAGGAACAGCAGGCACACTAGTAGATTGACCTAGACCAGTACCAATAAACTCTTCTTCAGCTCCCTTAATAGCTTGTAATGCTCTTTCTGATGCCGTACTTTTGCCTGCAACTACAGGTGTTACATTGTATCCTTTTGATTTACCTTTGGGAGCTACAGACTTAGCACCTTTACGAGTCTCTGCTACAGTTTCATACGCCTTTGTAATCTTACGTAATTCATCAGGAGATTTAACAACTTTATTTAATTGTCGAGTAGCTTCATCTCTAGCTTCTGCGGATACAGTACTATCATTAATCGTTGCTAAATGTTTACGTATAGCAGCACGTTGACTAGTGCTACTTCCTAAAGTTTTTCTAGCCTCATCAAATGCTTGCTGTTTTTCAGGTGTTAAGCCAAGTGCTTCTGCACGTAATTTACGTTTAGTTGCCGCCTGATTTCTTGCGTCAGCAGGATATTCTTTAGCTAATAGCAATCTCTCATCATTTAATTGTCGAGTAGTCATTTGACCCGACTTAATACGCGGGTCTCTTTTATACGGCCCTTGCAACTGTTTAGCAATATTTGCAGCATTTTCTTCCTCCCCGTTAACTGAGAGGCTAGGAGCAAAGTCAATAATTTCTGATATATCAGTACTAAATAGATGCATTGCGTGCACGACTATACTTTTTAGCTCTGGAGAACATAGCTACTTGACGAGTGTACTTACTGTAGCTAGCTGCACTAGGGCTTGCCATATCTTGACGTTGAGTGCTGGCTTGTTGAACAGCGGCATCTGCAGTCTGCGTAGCCGCATCTTCTTCAGGAGTACCAGACACCTCTTCTTCTTTTACACCTAGCAAATCCAATGCCCGAACACTGAATCCATTCAATGCAGTATACAAGTACTGTTTAAGCACTTCCATATTTGCAATGTCGATAGACTCATCCGTATAAACATTGTTAATCAATGTCCATAGCTGGTCGGTTAGCTTGGTATAGTCTTCTTTAAGGTCTTCAATACTTTGTTCGTTACGCTCTAGCTCTTCCCAAGTAAATGCTTGTCCGTTGTTACCAACACTGAACAAACCCATGTTAGGGATAGCAGGAATAGGAACAAGACTTAATTCCATAATGCGATGGTCGTTCTTGTCTAAGTTTAACCCCATGCTGACTGAGGTAACAACTTTGTTTTTAACCTTTTCAATTGCATCAAGACTGCTTAATACAACATTGTTGACAAACAATCCCATCTTGCCAATCAAATGAGTAGCTTTGGCATTAGGTAAATCTTCTGCAGTAATCATCTTAGTAAATGCTTCTGCACCTTCACCAAAGTTACCTACGGTGTTAGCAACTGTTTTCTGGTGGTCAGTACATACCGGAATATCTACACCACTACCTAATGCTCGGTTAGTGTGCTCTGCAATAGTGTTAAGACGTTCTTGACTAAATACATGCTCGGTGCCTTTACTATCCTTAAAAGCGCCTTCTACAGCAACCAATGCTTTGCGTACTAAGCCTTGTGCATGGTCTTCACTTTCTTGAAAGAAGTCAGCCCCAAATGCACCACTATACAAAAATGTTCTGATTGCCATAAAGCTTGTGTGCTAATGTAAGAATAATAGTACTTCTATAGTATCAAATAATATTAATACATGTTTTCTGAAGCAGATTTCAATAAGCAGCTCGGTAAACGTCTACAAAATGCTCGTAAAGCCTCTAATCTAACTCAGAGTGAGGCAGCAGTGCATTTTAATATGTCTCAAGATACTATTTCTAAGTACGAACGAGGTCTAGCTTCTGTACCTGCTCCTAGAGTATTGCAGTTCAGTAAGCTGTACGATAGACCCGTAAGCTTTTTCTTTATGTCTACGGCACTTTCAAGTAAGTAGACTAGCTATTTGCAATAGAACTAACTACTTTACGTACTGTATTAGCTACATCCTCATCGACACTATTAACTACCTCAATTACGTTATCTATTGGGTCAAACACATCAGCAGGTAAGTCATCTGCAATAGATGCAAAAGATTTCCATGCATTGCTTCTACTCAATAGAAAACCTCCGGCAACTAGTAGTCCTCCAGCAATTACTTGAGGTAACAAGCTAGACTCTTCTGTAACTACAGTAGGTGTAGGCGTAGGTACAGCGGCAGCTATAGGCAATAGTTCTTCCATATCCCGGTTAGGTACAAGCTCCCAAAAGCATGAGCAATTTGGGTGAGCTACTATTTGAGGATTACTTTCATCTTTCCATTTGGTAGTATTTGACTTACTATCATAGTTAAGAATGTCAGTATCAGTAGACTGACCTGCTGCCATAATCTCGCCAGCAGTTCTTATAATCCCGTCTTGACGCTCACAGAAAGTACATACTCTGTAACCTATCTTTTTACCTTCCAGCTCAAAGGATGCGTTCCACTTAAACTCTTGTTCCCTGTCTTCTGGTGCCATAAATCCAGCAATCTTACCAAAATTGTATGCTAATGCAAGCTCTGTCCTAATCACAGTCTTTGCTTGAGCATTGGCTTTTTCAGGTTCTAGACTCTTGCCTAGCACGGGTTTCTTGAGTTTAGCTTCGACTTTAGCTATTAAAGTCTGTACACTTTGAGACTTGTTTCTTAGGTTACCTAGACTGGTGCTGTCATTTTTTAGATAATCTGCAACGTTACTTCTTACTGAGTTATTCTGTGCAAAAGAGTATTGAGTACTAAGAACACTAGCTCTATTACTCAGATAGTTTCGTCCTAAGAAATACTTGTTAGCCGCCTCAGCTTTGCGGCTGTAATTAGCTATGTAATCTAAGTTGCTTAAGAATCTATACTTCTCATTGATGCTCATCCGAGCAACTAACTTGTCTGAGGTATCTACTCGTCTGTATACTCCTTCAGCCTTTAACAGGTCTATGTTAGCGGCTAGTTCTAACTGCTTACGTTTGGCTAAAGCTATGTTCCTATCATCTTGAGGAGAGAACTCTGCTACAGAACTATCTAGTTGCTCAAGTACGCTAGATGCTAAAGAAGCGGTAGAAAAACCTGCAATGCGAGTAGACTCATCCTTTAACAAAGACGGTCTAAATACCGGGAACTGCCATAGAATCTCTTCTACTTGATGCCTTCTTCCCATATCCAAAGTATCCTTCCATATGGACAGTAATTGTAGTCTATACTTAGAGCCAAACTGCAGAGCTGACTTGTTAAATATATCCCCAAATTGTACCTGTAAATAACTCTCAGGCAATGAAGTAAACAGCATTGCTTGTTGGATATTTAGCTCACTAGTTCTATCTACTATCTGCTTATATATGCCCTCAGCAATAATAGTAGCGCCAGAGGTATCGTCTAGCTTCACAATATTCTGTGCAAGCAACTTAAAGTACTGAGCTTGATGGACTTTCTTAAGTTTGGCTATATTCATAAACTGTTATGGGCTACACTGTATATACCCAGTATAACTAGGACAAGTATGGACAGACGATTAAACATTGGTAGAATACCTATTCCTCATTATGTAGAAGGAATTAGAGATAGGTTTGAAAAGACTTACCCAGACAGTACTCCATCTGACTTTCAAGTATATTACACAGTTAATTATTTCTGGGATTATGTAGAAGATTGTTTAGCCAATGAAGAACCTTTAACAATCTATGGTTTTTGTAAGTTCTTCACTACCAACAAAGAAGTAACCACAGCATTCAAAGGAAAGCCCATACCTGAGAAAGATAGGTATGTCCAATACTACCCTAAAATGACATGGAGTCAAGCTTTAGTTATTAGGATTAGAGAAAAAAAAGGTACGCTAACTACAGCTAACAAAAACTCCATCTTAATGCGTAAGAAGTTCATTGAAGAGATGTGGCGTAAGCGCAAGCACATGATGTTAACTAAACAGAACCGTAAGATTAGTCCTGCGTTAGATGCGCTCAATCAGGAGTTTCCTGACACTGAGCCCACAATTGCTAAGCTACTTAAAGAATCAGGTGCAGCTAACTACAAAGAGTATCTAGCTATGGGACATGCTCCGGTTGAACAGATTAGTAAGGACTTGTCGGAAGAATAAAGTTTGTAGTATTTAAACAGTTACGTCTAAATACCACGAAGTCGTCTATTAAGAGTTTAATTGCCCCTGTGTTAGATAGGTCTCCTTGACCAAGTACTACAGGGGTATTGTAGTCTATGTATTCAATATTGTCTGGTGTACTACCTACTAAAGTACCGTTAAAGAACAGGTACAATACATTATTTTTTCTACCTAACTGTATTTGATGAAAGATATTAGAGCTATAAATACTTCCGGGCAATGTGTATGACAATATACTGCCTGAAGTAAACGCAACTCTAGACACATACAAAATACCTGCCTCTATAAATATTACTAAGTTAGTTTGATTGTACAATACAGCTTTGTTTCCAGTAACAATAACATTGTTGATATACAGCCACAAACTAATAGTAAAATCTTCCATAAGAAACGCAAAGTCTGTACTGTTTGGTATTGTTACAGGATTTATCGTGTTGTTGCTAAACAGTAGCCTAGAGTTACCTCCAAACTTAAATATAGTATCAAAAGATAGTGGCCCTGTAGGTACTTTAGACCTATCTCCTGAATCATTTAGGGTACCATCAAAAGCTAGCTGAACGACTTTTTTTTGTGAATCATAGTAGTCTCTAACGCCTGCATTGATAGAGTTAGCTTGCTGTGCGGTTACATTGTCTTGCAGAACACACATAAAAGCTATCTGACCTTTAACACTTCTATCTGTAAAAGCCCTGTCCTTGGCTATGCTTGTAAAACTCATAGTAGCGGTGGTGTTTATAACTAATACATCTAGTACTCCAGAAGGCAGTACGTAGCTATTGGAGACTACTCTACCATTCACATAGCTAGACCCATTAAGTACTGAGCTAGACGTAGCTGCAGCATCCCATAGTGTGCCTGCAGTACCAGATAAAAAGTCTCCAGTACTATCTTGACCTAGTAACAAAGCTCTGCCTGTAGCTAAGGGATTACGTATGTATCCAAACACAAAGCATCTACCGGACACTGCAGCGCTTCCTGTAAAGAAGTCTGAGCCATCTACATCAAAGTCCATACCAGGTTTGTTGTCTAGCTCATACCTGGTAGCTACAGAGACATTGCTAGACCCAAAAGTAGTAGGTGCTCCTCTATAATCCATCCAAGTATTTACTATTGTGAGGCTATATACAATACTCTCATTCAAAGTAATAAAGAACGCAGAGAAGTCTGTAAAGTTATTTCTAAAAAACAAATACAAAGGATTGGTTCTTAGAATAACTTCTACATTGAAGTTTAGTGTAGAACTAAGTAAAGAAGTATTGGTAGCCTGTATAGAAAAAGGCAATGTCTCATCAGTACTTGCGCTGAAGTCAAGCAGGTTGTTAGTAATTACTGCACTATTATGGTTCGTTAGAATATTGTAGCTAAGAGTTTGATTACGTAAATCAATCACTTTAGTAGATAAATCTACTTGAATAGGCGTAGCGTACTTGTATTCAGTCAAGGTAGAGAAGATAAAAGGTCTAAAATCTGTGTAATATCTTTCAGTCAAAGATGCTATTAGTATGGCTAAGTCACTATCAGTAACTAAGGTAGACCAACTGCAGAAAAAAGCTAACTTACCTACACCGTATCTAAATCCTTTGAAGTTAACACTACCCGACTCAGCCTTGGCGGTAATAAAATAGGCTGTACCAATAGGCAGCTTGTAACTCAAAGTATTGACAGGGACTTTATGTACTTTAGTAACCAATGAAGTTACTGGAGTAGTGCCATGTACTGTAGCAGTGTTAGGTACTGTCCATAGCTCCCCATTACCTTTTATGTCTGGGAAGGTATCTAGCATCTGTCTTGGTGTATTGGCAGTTTGCAGGTATACCCACAAGAATGTTCTCCCTGTCACCTCTTGGGCAAGCTCTAGCCTATTGTTGAACGCAAAGATAACTACAGGCTGTCCAGCAAACAAAGCATCACTAGCGAGGTATGTAGGTGCAGGCTGTACTATGTCTGATACTGTAACTCTATTCAATGTTTTATTAGCTAATCGTCTAGCATCATCCCAGTAGATTAGCTCATTTGATGGCGCAGACTTAATGCCGTAAGAGCCTCCATCAATAGCATCTTTAGAGCTAGACAAAACTAACACAATATTGCCTAGTTGAGGCAGTATGGGAACTATAGGGTCTTTGTGACAGACTAACAGAGGCACATTAAAGTCTCTTACATCCCCATTGGTGTTGGTTATACGTATAATTACATCGGATTCATATATGTAAGTAGGAGTTCCTTGTAATACTCCACCAATAAAAGATAAACCAATATCTGATGCATCACCTATTAGGTTCCATGAGTCTATAGGATAAAACTCATCTAACGTAACCGGAGTAAAATCAAAGGCAAATACCTCATTGACAATAGCTTTTAGGGCAGGTGTGGTAGTTAGTACAATGCCTGAGTAGTTAATGTACAAATCACTCAATATATCTTCAATAGACCTAATCTGTTCTACAGTCAACACATCTTCAAATGTAACTATAGCGGCAATCTTACCAGCTACACTTTTAGAACCGTCTACAGCATACTTGTTCTCTCTACCTCCTATATCACCGCTTCTTCCTCCAAACCCTGAGATAGATTCTCTACCATCAGGTCTGTTAAAGCCGTAAACAGTAAGTAATCTAGCAGAACCTTCTACTACAAACACATTGTTAGTTACAGGGTTCTTGTTAATGCGGGTATTAGATAAGAACACACTACTATTGTTATTGTTCAGAACTTCATCACCCCACAAAGTACCATTAGGGCCAGGAGGAAAAGCATCGTAATACAATTTATCATTTTGACTAGGTGGATTAGTTTCTCTAGGGGCATACACAAGATAGGCTGAGCTATCTCTAGTCATGTAAACAACAAACATAGTACCAATTACTACAGGAAACTTAAACCTTAGTGAAGTATTACCTTCATCAGGAAAGTCTATACAAGGCTGATTATTGAACTGAGCATCTGACTCAATTAGAGTAGGAGATGTTGCAGGATTGTCTGTAACAGAATAAAGGTAATTGGTATCTTGCAAAGAGTTGTACCAAGTTAGCACCTTACTTGCACCAAAGACACCTATCTTACTATCTTGCACATAGTCAGGTAAAGCTAGATACAGACCATTCAAAGATGGATATGTTTTAGCTAACCCGTACACCTCTGGAGTGATTGTGTATCCCTTAGAAAATGTCCTAGCATAGCTGTTAAACAGGCGCATAGTTAGTCTTAGTTAGGTTAGAGGCTCTGTGCAATAGCTGTATAGAGCTGTTGCTTACACAATAAGTATAGATGTTAGTAGGAAAGCTAGCAGGTAAGGCAAAGCCATTCTCGTACACTACGTTACTGCCACTAAATACTATAGAACCAGTAAGATTGTAGACATTTATAGCTCCAATTCTCTGCCTATCTAGGGAAGTAGGCACGTTAGAAAAACTTATAGTTAGCTGTAGTACATCTATAGTACAGTAGATACTTGTAATGTCTTTAGCCAAACTTATAGTTACAGCAGACAACTCGTTACTAACATTCTCTGTATGTACGCTGTAAGCTCTCTTAATGAGGTTACGCTTGTTAGATGATAGATTGCCTCCCAATGTAGGTGAAGGGTCTGCAGAGACGTGCAGAGTGTCTGTAGTTAATTGTTTACCTGTAGCAGTAACTTGTTGCTTAGACAGTTGCCTGAGTATTCTGTAGTTACTTACAGCTAACTGTGTATCGCTTATTGCATTAGGGGTATATTGAATGTCTTGAGCTAACCTAACTGACTTAAGCTCAGGTCTCAATGTCCATTGACCCAAGTAATTATCTGTGAAGTAATCCTTAGTAGATACTGCAGGAATGTTTGCATAGGTTAATACAAAACCATCGAATAAGCTTTTTTCTAGCGCACTCAAAGTTTTGACATCACCTAAGTCAAACACTGAAAAGATAGGCGTAGCATCTGTAGTAACTTTACCAGACATTAGGGCTAAGTACTTACCTGAACTAATATCTATATTTGCTGTACCTCCTAACTCAGCTATACCTATGAAAGGCAAGCTCTGCAAGGAAAAAGTATTGCCATTAGTAGATATTAGATAACCATCAGCATAAGTAGTAGGTACAAAGTCTTTGAATTCTGCTAGATACCTAGGATAGTCTGCAATAACTGCATTGTTATTTAAATCTAGAGTGTATAGTCTTGCTTCATCTAGATTGAGTACTACCTCACCATACCTAATGTCTGAGGAGATAGGTATGCCAGTTGAACTTTTTATTAGCATATATCAAACATCTCATGCTCAATCTCCATCTCTCCTAAGTAGTGAGAAGTATTGAAGATATAGTCTTCTAGTAGCTCTTCTGCTCCACCTGTCAGACCAAACCTCATGTTAGGTACAGCAAACTCTACTGCAGCTATAGGATACCTAGCTATGCTCGTCAATCTCACGCTATTAAGGTTTCCTTGCAGGTTAATAGTTGCACTAGAGATACTTACATTTGCAATAGATACAGGCGATAAATCTATATTGCAATCATAGATGTATCCATCTACAAACAGAGATAAGGTGTTACCTGACCTAACTAAAGCTACATGTACATATCTATTGTTCTGGTTACGGAATGAACGAACAGCATTAGAAAACAGATAGGTAGAACCAAGTAAGACAACTTCAAAGTCTGCATATCCTGCTGTCAATCTATACTGCATTCTCAAATTGGTACTATCAAAATACCTATGAAAGATACCTGATACACCAGCAAACAAAGCATTATTAGCATAGTTAACATAAAACTCTAGAGTGAAGTCACCTTCCATTAAGATAGGTACAACCGGGTTAACTACTATCTCAGAGCTTAGCGTAGGGAAGTTAGCTACATATTCGCGGATACCAAAAGTCAGGTAGTTAGTAGATGCCTGAGTAGCTGTAGTAGTACATGGATGACTAGAGGTACTTTTGTCTAAGTTCCACGCCTTGCCTGTAGCTACTTCATCTTCAAAGTTGAGCAACAGCTGAACATACTCATAGTAGTCATCATACAAACTACCTTCAGTAAACACCTGAGCACTGACAGAGCCTCCTGCACCTCCTCCACTACCTGAATATCGTTCTGCTACTGTACCACCTGCTCCTGAGGCTGCTAGGTTAAGTGCAGAGGATGTTACTGTACTGGTTATACCTATACCTGTCTCATTGGTGATTAGGATAGATACTAGGTCAGTCTTTCCATTGCCGGATAGTAAGATAGGTTTACCGTCTTCGTACCTAACGTTAGTCAATCCACCTATTAGTATTTGACCAGTATTCTGTCGTATCTCTAACATCAAGACAAAGGCGCTGTCCAGTAAAGGAGTAGCGTTTATGTTGATGACAGTGCTTGATACGGTAGAGGAGCTAACACCATTGACAATCCAATAATCACCTAAGTCATAGTTAACTTGATGTATAGGCAACGACACATCAATGTAGTTGACTGCATAGCCCTGGTTCAACACAAAAAAGTTATTGCAATCTAGGTTTCCTCCTAAGTCGGGAGTGGTATCATTCGAGATATCTAATGTTTGAGGACTCCAGATACCTAAGGAGTTCTCTACCAACAATTTATTGGAGGGAAACTCTTCCGGTACAATATTTACATCATCTAATTGGTCTAGTAGGTTACGTCTGTCTCTAGTCTTGAATGTACCAGAGGAGTGCTCATAATATAGGCTTTGATTTTCTTGTGCCAGGGATGCTACGCTGTTGGTAGGCAGAGCCACATCCACATCAGATAGTTCATGTAGGTTGTATGAAGGATAAACATTTATGAATGCCTCATACAGACTGTCGTATCTTAAGTACTGTCTGTCTGCTACAGTTCCTATAAGCTCTACGTTAGTCAAGTCGCCAATGTTTCCTACTACATTGGATGCTACAAACTTGTCCCCTTGTTTAACTAGATAGCTACCTTCTTTGGCTGCAGTTAGGTCTACATCTAGTAACTGAGATAGGTACTCAACCGATGGGGATATCTCCAATACCTCGTTAGTTAAAGTTTTGGTGAACAACCTAGCTTTACCGGACTGTATCCATAGCGCTATCTCACCCAAGCTAAGCTCTGATGCTGTAGGTATATTAGCTCCGAAGCTATGTTTGACTATGTTGCTCATGTAATTACCATTGCATGTCCAAAATATCTTGTCTGCTAGATAGTGCATCTACATAAACATCTAGCATATGGTCTTGAGATACATCATAGATAGTAGGCTTCCTATCCCAGTCAGCATCTGATACTTTCATCTGCTCTCCTCCAGTAACCATTAGAGTATTATCTCCTGAGAACTGTTGAAGAACCTGAAGACCGTAAGAAAAACAATCTACTATGTCGTTGTGCTGGAACAAAGGAAAGCCAGTTAACTCCTTCTGGATGTCTTCCACATAGTAATCAGGCTCTAGCTTGCTGTCAATCATGTTAGGTGCATAGAACCATACCTTTTTGGATTTGCATAGATGCATGATTGAACCAAATCTTTGGGACTTGCTACCACCATAATGTCTAGGCTCTAGTTTGAGTATCTTAGGTACCCTAGTTTCTAGTGTGTTAACTACAGAGTGACCATTGGCTTTCAGCTCAATAGCTGTGATAGCATACGGATATTTCCTATACATCCTTTCAACTGCTTCTACCTGCATAGTAGGGTCAGCCAGTTTGCGGTACATATCTACAACATAGTAATTATCTTGGTATAGCTCCATTACCAATCCAACTGTGTATGTAGACTTAGGACTATCTGTAAATGACAAATCCCATACAATAACTTGCTGTTCTCTAGATATATTCTTGAAGGGAGTTGTCTGCCAATAATCCGCTAGAAAAAAGTTAGTGTCGTTAGATAGGTCAGGGTCTTGTTGATACCTAGTCTGATAGATGATAGGGTTCTTTTCTTGCTCTATCAGGAAGCTGTCAGATAGGCGAACGCCATCAAGTAATTCTCGTTCTTTGCTGCGCTTGTCGTTAAATCCTATAGGACTAAAAAATGTCTTCTTGCTATCGTACCTAGCAGGTAAGTTGAGATGAAACCATCCTTGTTCTTTGTAAGAATCCATGACATATGAATGTAAGTCAGATGCTGCTAGTCTCTGTTGTACATTGATGACTACATCGTTGTTGTTGTCATTAGAACGGTTCATGAAAGTCTGTGAATACCAGTCATTGACCTCTTGTATACCTGCTGGGTTATTCCAGTCCTGGGAGTCAAGCATGTCATCTAAGACTGCTATGGTATAGCCTTTTCCTAAGACAGATGACCTAGGAGCACCGCTCTTAATACCTCCACCTTTACTGGTATCAATACGAGTCTTAGTATTCTGGTCACTAGCTAATGAGAAGCGGTAGTTAGGACTATTGACATCTAACCATCTGTCTTTGTATAGAGGATGGTCAAAGATACGTCTGGTGTATCTAATGTTCTGAATACATAGGTCTAACGTATGACTCATTAGCCAGAACTCTTCGTCTGGTTGTCTCAACAACTGCCATGCAGGTAAGCACATAGAATGCACTGTAGACTTGCTCATCCGAGGCGGAATGGTTACTGTGAGCCTACGTATCTCTCGGTTAGCGGCTGCTTCAGCATGCTCACATAGACATTCTAGGTGCCAGTTACTTACCAACACACTAGGGTCAAACGTGTTCCAAAAGTTAATAAAAAATGAGTACAGTGATTTCTCACTAGCCTCATACATCTCTTCTACTAGAGCTTTGTTTAGTTGTAGTAGCTCATAGTCAGATAGGTGAGAATATGTGTCAGACGTACCGCCTATGCTCTTAGTCAATGGTAGTTACTCCCAGTACAGGTGCAGGTTTATAAACTGTGCTCACCACTATACTAATCAGCAATATAGCAATAGAGGATGATACTAACCATTTTAAAATCACCAGTCTAGTAGATACGTTCATAGGTTATCCAATTTGGGGAACTATGCAACTCTCGCTAAGAGCTCAAGTTGTCTAGTTTGGTCAATCGTACAACCTATCTAGGACGATAGGTTATCCAATTTAGCTCTAACAGAGTTAATCAAAGCGCTTCTTTGTTTGTCAGTCAGGGCGGTGTCACCTTCACCTGTAAACTTACCAGATTTCTGTTGCTCTAGTTGTATCTTAGCCTGTTGTCCCGTAGGGGAGTTATCGTAGATGGTTCTTTGAGTTTTGTAGATGTTACCAAGCATATTGGTTAACTCTTTTAGCTCTGTTACTGAGGTCTGACCTACAATAGCTTCTTTGTCAGATGAAGTCAATTGTTTAGTAGGGTCATCCATAGTAGCTAGTATATCTCCATACTTACTGTCTATGAAGGTATCCAGTACTACTAGAATCTTGGTTAGTGCGTTGGCTGATGCAGCTTCTGAGTCTAGTGCTTCTTGGTTGTGATAGTCAAGCAACATACCTGCATTGATATCGTTGATGCGAGTTAGATAGGCTTGCCTATGCTTCAACCATCCTTCAGATTTAGCTCTGCCTCTAATAGTCTTGTAGCTCACCCTGTAAAGAAATGAAATCTGCCGCAAGGAAATGTCATTGGAGATGATTGCACCAGAATCTGATACTCCTCTTTCTCCTAGGATGTATGCCTGCTTAATTTCAGTCCAAGAGCTGTGGTTGATGCTATCTGTAGGGTTAACTCTGACTACAGGATTGACAGATAAGTGGCTGAAAAGATGCTCACTATTCGTATCTTCAGGCTCTTCTACATACTTAGGAGCAATGCTACCTGATAGTTCAATAGGTAGGTTCTCCGGTTGAGCAGGAACTTCATCATAGTTGTTTACCATTGCATATGCCTCTGGTTGGGGTCTTCCATGCTTGAGATGGGGATTGTTGATATCATGGTGTAAGTTATATTTGCTTCTGAAATCTGCTCTTCTTCGCACGGTTTTGATAGCTCTAATAAATAATTCAGAGGAACATACTGAAGAACGTTAGAAAACATTAGGGGTATGTTGTTGTTGCGAGATAGGCTAGCATATGAAGCATCCACCTTGGGCAAGGAAACGTTCTTTGCTACGCAGTACTCGAAGTAAACAATCTCTAAGAAACTACAGTTAGGTACAAAGGGCCGATAGGCCAACACTTGTCCTATAGCATGTTTGATACTTTTGTAGTGCTTGAGTTCTACTATACCCGTACCTCTAGCGGGGTGATGCCAGATGAAGTCTATGTTGCCTACCGGAGTGACTACTTCTCTTTGTAGAGTGCCTACTTGATTGAGAGAAAGGAATGCATTGCCATACTGTCTCTCTTTTAGCTTGGTCACTGCGTTCCCTGCGCCAGCTGCGCTGCTCATCTTAATAGGTTTGTTTCGCATAGATAGGCAGAGCTAGTTCTTATGTACGAAGCAAAGCATATCGTGCATGGTCAGCTGCAACTTTAGCACGGTACTCTTCAGAAGCATACATCTCGTTTAGTTTATGCTCGAAAACTACATCGTTAGCAATAGCCGAATTAATCGACATACGAGCAATATTCAATTGGTACATGGCGTTTTGTTTACCATCACCCTGTTCAATAAACTCATTTACTAGATAGGCTAGCTCAATGACTGCATTGTTGATGGCTTCGTACTTGGCGGTAGTTTCGGGGGTAGCAGGATGATATGAAAATAGTTCAGCAATGTTGTCGTTGGTGTAGTTCATAAAACCTTCATTGTGCTAGGGGTGGTTACTATTAGTTGACACTCAGTACTTGGATTGGTGTCTGTAATAAACTTAGATACTGTTTCGCTAGTAGATGGCAAGTTAATGATTATCTGTGTAGGTAACATTAGACCAGAAGGAGTTAGCATTTCATCAATCAGTTTTTGTAGCTCTAAGGTTACTGCAATGATTTTCTCATATTGTTTGAGGCCGTCTTCACCTTTGGTGAGCATTGTATAGGAGGTTTTCATGATTTTTATACTAAGGGACTAAAGGAATTAACTAATTTGACTTTTGCCTGTTTGGCAAGAGCGGCAGGGATAGGAGGGGTTAGCTCATTGGAAATCTTTCCTACTCTTTTCTTCTTTTGCTTAGCTTGAAACTCCTCACTATCATCCATGCTCTTGAATGATTTATCTGGAATGGGAGTTAGATTGGTGATGCTCTCGTTACGTACCTTGTAGGGCTCCCTGGTGAACTTATCCCTGAAGTTGGAGATTACTCCGGAACCTTCTACAAACTCTGCTGGAGACACGCCTAGATGCGATTGGAGGAAGTCTGTGGGATGTAGGGCCATGTTAAGGTGTGATGACTATGTGGTAGGTTCATGATAACAGACTTGGGAGTGTTATGCAAAAGTGACATTTTCCAGACGTATTTAGCACCGTGTCCAAACCACCCCCTCAACTGGCACAACAACTGTCACATCCCCCTCTCTATACCAATCATAGACTACACTCTATACCTCAAATACTTATACTACTGGCATACTACGTTGTGTTACTGGCATACCTACCTATCTATGGTAACCATAGATAAATATTATGATGTTACCAGTCTTCAAAATATCCGATACCAGGCTATGAATGCCCACGATTAACCCCTGCTAACGCTATAGGTTTAACACCTGCCAGCGCCATAGAATCCCCTACCAATACCTGGGTAAACACCCTACCAATACCCTGCTAAATATCCCCTACCAATACCCGCCTGCTAGCCCCTAGGAATATCCCCTAGGCTACCTACAGAACTATCCTAATGTCTGATACCTGCTAGCACTACACATGTTTACGGCTGTATGTTGCCTGTATGCCCTGCTAACGCTATCCCCAAGCTAGGCTACACCCTGTTATGATATCTAGTACCTTGACCCTATAACCTAGCCTAGAATCGTCCCCTAGATGCCTGTAAGGCTATGTCCCATAGATAAGCTGAGACTATCGGACTAGGCTAGAACACCCCATAACCCTGATAGTAAAAGAGCTGGAATGTATGGCACATGCGGGTTAGAAGGGTTATACTTGGGAGACAAGCAACGAAAGAGACACTGCCTATCACCTAGCTCTAGCCATCACTCACCGACCATAGACGACTATTAGTTCCGGGAGAGAATATTCTCCCTAGCTGCTATATCCACTTGCCTAAATACCAAATGAAAATTACTCAAACACAGAAAAGCGGTAAATTCAGTATCTCGAACATCACGTTTTCAGAAATGGTACAAATGTACTCAAGTATCAATATGCCATCGTTACAGCGTGATTTGTACGATGCTATGTTGGATAGCTTGGATGATGACGCAATCTTAGAAGAATATGGATACAGCGCCATACAGTACCTAGAATATGCACTAGCCACTAAGTAAGCGCTTGACTACAAGCTTGTAAAGAGCATACATAGATAGTTAGCTGTCATTAACTGTTACGTATCATCCGTAAAGTTATATAAAGACTGTACACCTAGTACAAAGTTACTATCGCTACATAACTCAGTTCAGGAGATATTCTGAACAACCGCTAAAACTAGCGCTGTAAGTACATTAAGGCACAGCTTAGTTCTAGCGGTTGATGGTAATATCTCACCATCTGAGTTATGTAAGTGTATGCTCCCTACAGTCTTGTAAGACTGCTACTCACCCTAAAGAGACTAATCATCATGACTACCCTAACGGTGAAATCAGACAAACCTATCTTAGATGAGAGGGAGTTGATAGACTTCTTAGTTACAGGTAAGCCTCCTTGGTTGCATAAAGTGTATTCTGCGGGCAAGTACACCGCAACGGTAGATAGTAGTACATACAAACCTGTAAAGTTGTTTTACAGCCGCACGGCTAAATCTGTAGTCTGTGGGATGTGCGCAACGCATTCAAAAACTACTACATTCAAATACTTCCCAGTTCTAAAACAGGATAATGGGGGTGAATGGGATTTAACCGCTCAAGGTAAGAGTTTAGTGAGTAACACTGTTAGAGTGCCGTTTAGAGAACTGGGATATATTGCTCAGGATACAGTGAATCATCTAGTTAGTTTGTTACCTGATAAACTCTAACAACTTGCCACATTCATCCCACAAACCATAAAGAGAGACTAACTATCATGACTACGTTCCCTTGGATAGACACGCTGGATGCAGTGAAAGAGAATACACGTAGCCCCTTAGTGCTAGAGCACTATAAAGCTCTGAGACTAGCTGAGAGCGCTTGGAATTCAGCAGAAGCTTTCGTAGAGGATGCTGAGGATGACTACAGTATCACCAAGTTTATTAGGGATGGGGATTATGTCATTAGCTTGGTCAAAACTGATATGTTTAGCCGTCGTGAAGTCATGTATACGTTCCAAGATGGCTTATGGCACGGTGAGGGCAAAACATCAGATAGACTAGCAGGATTGCTGAAGTAGATTGCATAGGGTGTTACTTACCTAACATCCTTTACAGTCTAACTGTCGTAGATGTAAGTCTATCGGGTAAAACAAAACTCACTTCACAAGGTAACTCTCATGTATTTCAAAGCTAACAAAGCATTAGGCGGTATCGTGATTGTTGACAACTCTAACGCTATCTTGTTTCAGCAATTTGGTTCGGCTATCAAGATTGCTCTAGGTACGTTGACGGTAGATGATAGCGGTATCGTTACCGGATTCGATACAGAAGTACCTACAACCGCGCTAGGGATTGATGCGGAAGCCGTAGACACTTTGAGCAAGTGGTTAGTCTCATTTGACGTACAGAACGCTATGGCGGCAGTTGTACAGACTCTATCATCTAAGTCTGTGACGATTACCACTACATCCGGTAGCGTGTTTCGTCTGGCTATCCCTTCTAAGGAAGTTGAAGTAGCGCAACGGGTCAAGCTAGCATCACGGGATACAGGACATTTACAGGCTGACTTGGTTAACCAGATGGCTACTAAGATTCTTAAGTAGCGTTATCTAGGGGACTATGTGATGTAGTCCCCTATCAGTTGCTAACTCACCTATCTGACACCATGCCTAGAATTACTAAGACTAGCGACGGCTCTAATGTTCAAGTAGCAGAACAATCATTGGTACTTAAGGAAAGTGCTATCACCGACAGAATAGCCACTAATCCTAGTCATTATGGGATAGTTAGCGAGTCTGAACGCTACTCTTTTGAGGCTAGATTGACCGTAGAAGAATTAGGGGCGTTCTTAGTTGAAGGAACTAAGGTAAGCGGCTTGAAAGCACGTGTAATTAACGCGCAAGGGAAGTATAACAAGGGTAGTGACAAGGGCATAGGATACCGTGATACTGTCATCATGGTGGATAAAGAATCTAGGGACATTTATCTGAGGCTAGAGAGAAATAGCCAGATAGTTTCTAGACGGGTTGAGCTTGGTACTAACGCAAGGTTGAATGATGGACAAGTTTACACTCATCTGCACAATACTGTTGATACTAATTACGAGTATAAATTTATATGCTTATTTAAGTTTGTAGATGGTTCATACGATATCACTAAGCACGCTTATGACGTGTTGGATATCGCCAAACTCAATACTTTGGCTAACTCACCTAGGGTTAGCTATGAGAAACTAGGGCATTATGTAGTAGATTCCCTGATAGCACTTGCTGAAGTGTTGCCAGTCGTTCCTAGAACCGTTCCTTGGTCTATGGGTAGTAAGCGTAACGCTAAGCGTAGCGAGGTATGGGGCTTGGATACTGCTACTCAACAGCACCGCAAGGAACTGAGAGAGGGGAAGGGTACACATAGCAATCGTCCTAAAGTACAGTACCGCTAAAAGTTGCTCAACTCTAATTCATCCTGCTTAGAGAAATCTAGGTAGGATATTTTGCTACGCAGTAAATTTTATTTTAGGCTGGCCGGGGCGATTTTTTGAACTTTTAGGGGGTTATCATGTTCAATAAAGAATTGTATCAAGCGCTAGCCTTTATGCTATCGAACGATGGTACACCAGAACTAACAGGGTTACGTGGCTGTAATGAATACTGGGAGGATTACGGTGTACTACTAGAATCTAAAGCATCCGGTTCATTGGTAGAGTCAGAGTTTAACGCTTGTGACGTTGATTATTGGTCTTTTACTTTGGGTATGTCGGTAGACAAGTTTGCAGAAGTCTACATAAAGACTAGGAATGACCTAGATGGTAGTTTCTGGGAATACACTCTAGCTACTGAACTAGCTACGTTTGTATCTGCACAGGGTTCTATTCACTTGCGTATAGGGGATGACGGTATCTATTATTTCTACTAGAGTGCATTACTGAATTTTTTAACTTGAGGTTTGGATATGTCTCTATCTGATTTTGTTTTGTCTTTGTCTACTCAAAAGAGTAAAAAGAAGAGCGCTAAGACTACTACTGTAGATGAGGTTGTCAAGGTTCACATAGACGGTACTTTTGGTGGTGCTACCTATCTGTATGGCGAGAAGATATTCAAAGGTACTTCTCCTCAGATTTACTTCACAGTGACGGTATCTAAGAAAGGTGAAGTATTCACTATATGGGATACAGAGTACAATTCCCGGAAGCCCCAATATAAGGGCACTGACAAACAGCTGGCCCTGGACACATGGAAACTCCAAACTAAACACTCAGTGCTTCAGCTACATGGTAGCGGCAAGGGTATTAGGCATATTGTTGCAGACGTATCCGAGGAGATTTTGGCTGATAAGTACTGTAACCCTAAGGTTATGGGCACCAATCTATATCATCGGGCTAGCAGTAGTTCACAGCAGTACTGGGAAGGATGTACGTCCTCTGGTTACGCGGTGCAGCTTAAGAAGCTATTGGTAGTATCTGATACTACCTCTAACCTAGTCTATTCGTATAGTGCCAGAGTATGCCGCTCTGGTAAGCTTGTAGAGGGCTTTGAAGCTGTCAGCTTGTCTAGCCTTACAAGGTTGGTCAACAGCTGGCTAGTGGCACAGAGAGACCTCGTTGAAAGTGCTCAAAAGATTGCTGCTAGTGATGTGTTTTTGTAAATTATCTGGAGTTTTTCTATCGTGACTAAGTATGATTCCGGCGTTACGGGAGTACTAACTTCCAAAGGTTTAGACATGTCATTAATTCAACAACAGATTGACTCTAACAAGCTGTACCGTAGAACCTCGGGAGAAGAGGGGACAATTGCGGATTTTAGGAACGCGGATTTGCGAGATGCTGCTGATTGTTTCAGAGGACTGAACCTCAAAGAAGCAGACTTTAGAGGTGCCAATCTAGAAGGTGCAGATTTTACAGAGGTTAACCTTGAGGGCGCAGACTTTCAAAGCGCGAATCTCATGAGGGCTACGTTTGTAGATGTTAACCTTGATGGCGCTATATTTACTACTGCGAATCTCGAAGATGCGGTATTTATAGACTCTATCCTTGTATGGGCAGACTTTAAGGATGCCGACCTTTCGGGGGCTAATCTTGCTGATGGAGTATATACTTACGCAAATTTTACAGGCGCAAGTCTGGAGAGTGCAATACTTACAGGTGCGTATATGAAATGGGCAAACTTTGAGGGTGCTAATCTTTCTGGTGCTACTCTCACAGATTCGTATCTCAGTCGAACACAGCTTGAATCCGCTGTTACTTTGCTGGACTGGGAGGGCTTAGTCCCCGACCCAACGCTACCCAAAAGAGTCCTTGCAGAAATTACAAAAAACACAGCTTGTTTTAATATGCAGGAGTGGGACACCTGCGACACGGTGCATTGTTTAGGAGGGTGGATAAATTTTCTAGACCCACGGGGACAAGGATTGGTGGCCGAATTTGGGCCTCACTTAACTGCGTCTATTTTGCTCCGGGGAGCAGAGGCGTTTTTCTACTGCGACGAGGCAACAGCTTTGCAATGGCTTCAGAACAAAGTATGATAATTGGTTTGGTTTTACCTATCTAAGGAGTTTTTCTAATGTTGACCAAGTTTGCCTCCAATGCTTTTTCCTTGGTTCATAAAGTTGCAGATGGATATCATGAGTACCATCATTTTTATGTGACACCAGAACAATATCAGACTATTGAGCCGCTAATTTCTGGTAGTAGTACATCTGGTAGTCGTGCAGATGCAATCAAGTTTTTTACAGATAGAGACGACAGGCTATTTGCAGAAGCTAGCGCTAACGATGGAGAATTGGCTTATGGGTGTTGTGCGTCCTACGTAGACGAAGATTTATTGATGTATGAGACAACATCTGGGACTGTATTGACCAGAGATTTGTACGATGACCACATAATCTCGTTGCCTATCGGTAGACTTGGGGGATTTCATCACCGAATTATTTTGTTAGTGCTAGCTGGACTGAATGCTGCTCAGTTGGACAGATACGAGAATCTTCACAGGATTGATGATGAAGATGAGTTTGAGTATGCACATCTAGAGCGTAAATTTATCTATGACAGCATCCTGATTCCACACGGTTACGCACCTTATGAGTCCTGGAAGGAGCATCTTGCTGCTAAGAGTGAGCAGCAGGCTAGGTTGTCTTCTTGTGTCGGTGAATGGTCTATTGACGATGATTCTGAGGAGGAGTATGAGAATTATGATGATGTGGATGATGAGGGCGTTACAGAGTTAGAGTATTGAGTCCTGTTAGTTCGGTTTCACATATCTAAGGAGTTTAGAGATGAAAGATAATTTGACTGTTACGTTTACTAGTCCTACTGTCCCGGTGTTTACTGCTTTTCATGACTCTGGACGTGTTATAGACAGTAAAATTTCTTTTTCTTCTTTTTTGGGTAAGTACTACGGTATTAGTATTCAGAGAGACGCTACACAGACCGAGTGTGTACTGTGTGATGCGGTAGACGTGTTCTTAAAGACGTTTGACCATAGCACGGTTGCTCTAACAGATAGAACAGAGCTAGAAGATATAGTTTATCTAAGAGAGGTGCTACTTATCTCTGAGAAGGAAAGTATGCGCCTTTCATTTGAGCGGCTACCTGAGAGTATCGAGGCTTGGTCATTGAATCTTCATGTATGGGCATGTAAGGTTAGAGCAATCTTGTTGTCTATGTATCCTGTAACCAAGAGTTCTGGGTCAGTACATATTGATTTAAATGGAGTTTTTCTACCGTGACTACGCTTTCTATGGCCATAAGTAAAGATGAAGGTGACGTATTATCAGATGTAGGGTACATCTTTGCAATCAACTCTAACGTCAGCAGCTTCAATCAAGTTTGTGGGATTTTTGGACTAAAGTTACATTGTGAGCCTGGTGATTTGTTTTTTGCCGGGTACGACTACGATACCTATGCTAGATGTAATTTTAACCTCTCTGCAATGGTAGTTAGTTTGGTTACAGGCGATGGAACGTTTGTAGTTAGCCGAACTGTAGGAGAGTTACTTAGCTACAAGAACTATGATTATTATGCGCAGGATTTAAGGATGGGAGAAACTCCTAGTGATGCTACAGCAACGTTAATATTGGGAGTTTTTAAGGAGTTTTGTGAGGAGTTAGTAACATCCTTACAGAGTCTCGCTAACTCTTTTTCTGCATCAGGAAGTCTAGACTTTAACCCGAATATGTTGAAATTCAATTGAGGTAATTTGTCATGACTGTTACATGGGACGAATTTGTAGAGCAGTGTGAGAAGGAGCTAGAATGTCCTCAAGCTGATATGCCTGGTTGTATTAAGTTGTCTGAGCCTACAGATATTCTTTACATTGCATCTGCTTGGGCGGTAGTTATCTCTTTCGGAAAAGATGAACGATGGAGGTATATTTATCAGGGAGTTGAAGGAATTGGAGATACATTAATCAGCGTATGTTTGGGTTTGTGGATGGAGTAGGGATTGACAAGGGTCAGTTGCTGTATCGGTTCACCTATCTAGGAGGTTTAGATGGAGATTTGCACTAAGCACGGGCTAGTGTCGTGGTACGAATTTTTGAGACAATGCGAAGCAGTATTTGAAGTGCCTAGGGATGACTTTGATAGTAGGGCGCGTAACTGGACAATGAAGGAGTTTCCGGGTAGTACTATTGTTTTGTATGAGGCGGGTCATGGCGATGTAGAAATTCAGTATCTTCAAACTAGGGAATGGCTATATGAGTCTAGAGGTGTAGCAGGAGTAGCATTTACGTTTGACTCTGCATTTGAAGCCTACAGTAGTTTGTTTGATGCAGACGGTAAATTGGTTTCACCTATCTGAGTTTTTCTATCGTGTCTGAGTACTTGAAGGCTTTGAGGTTTCATGGGCACACTCTAGACCCGGTTAGCGTTGCTGATTGGATTAAGTTTGTAGTGCAAGAGTGGTCTACCAAGGAGTATGTAGACCACGTGGTAGATGAGGATTTGGACAATTTGGATGATACTTTACCTCAGGAGACTTATGACTAATTTTCCATATCAAGGAGTTCTAGATTATCCGGCTAATTATCCTGCAGCATACGTGCAGGCGATGACAGCTATACAATTTGCGTGGCTTCAAGTAGGGGTACGGTTGCCTAATCTTGAAAGAACGGTGGTTACTGGCTCTGATAGACACGCACTGGAGTTAGTATGTACAGAGTCTGCAAGCAATACCATTGTCAAGTTTTCCAAAGGTTCATGGCACTATCAGACTACTGTTAAATATAATAGTTTGGAGGATTTACTAAAGGGATAGTTTGTTTAATTGGTTTCACCTATCTAAGGAGTTTTGTGGTATGTGCTTAAATTGCCCAGGAAAAGACAACAGTGAAGACGATACTGAGCCGGATTTGAATGAGTCAGATGATGATGCCTACAATGTAAGATACGCAGTAATGGCACGATATCTTGCTGCACAGGCTGCTGCTAGGGCTGCTGCTAGGGCTGCACTACAACTAAGTTCAAATTAGCTCTAATGATGACGAAGAAGATAGCGATGATGACGATGATACTGAAGAAAAAGAAGGAGAGTAAAATGACCTGGCAAGAATTTAAGGACAACATTCGACAACTAAATCCGTCTACGGTGCTAGTGCTTAGCGCTTTAGTTCTGTTGTTCATGGTAGGTGCAGTACTTCTAGGGTGGGCAACTTCTCAGATATTCTGCTTAGTCTATTGGTGGCTAACTGGGGATAGTCTAGCTTGGGGCGCAGTTTGGGCATCAGGTGCGGTAGTGACTGCGCTTGTTCAGAGTATTGTTTGGTTGTATAAATGATGTCACTGGCTACGTTTAGTAGGATATTGGGAAAAGCCCTAGGCTCACCTATCTCCCCGTTTCAATCAGGTAATATGCTTAACGCTTATTATGCTGACTATTCAGTGCATGTTAGCTACAGTTTGAACACCGAGAGCTGGCAGGTAGTTACTCCCACCCACAGTGAGAGTAGGTACACACTGGATTGTTTACTAGTTTTTCTGACAGGAGTTTTATGACCTATTCTGGTGAAGTCGATGTGTCTGGTGAGAATATAGAAGAGGAAAGTGTAGAGGTGGATATGTCTGGGATTGAGGTGGACATGTCTGGGGATGCGGTAGAAATTGCAACAGAGGAGATTGAAACATGACTATTTCTCAGTATCGTGGAGAGGGTGCAGTAAATCAAATCAATTTGTACTACTTACATCTTGCTTATGCCTGGTGGGAGGCGACTAATAAAGGGTATGAGCCAGTATTGGAGGTTCAGTGGGAATGGAGCAGTTCTGACTCTAATCAAGAAGACAATATTGCGATTGTTGTATGCGAGGGATTTCAGTCCGCTAGTTGCGCTAATTTATGGAGAAATACCGCCACTATGGAATTTATTGCAGAGTTGCCTGTGAAACAAGAGGATGCTCAGGACATGGTGTATATTGACATGTCCAAATACGCCAACAAAAAAGATTACTCAGTTGCCTTAGATGAGTATGAGTCTTATGGCGCATGGGACGCTATGTATACTGCTCATCCTAGTAGTGTAAATATTTCTGACAATTTGGACACAGAAAAGATGCTTAACAATTCGACTCCTGCAGAACCTACTGTACAACCTGTTCGTATGTCTCTGGATATTCAGTGCCCTTGGGGTACTGTACCCAGCAATGCTAAGTATTCTGTGCGAGTCGATGACAAAGAGCACACGGTTTATACTTTGTTTAATTACTTCGGTCTGGGTATTGCTGTAGTGGATATTAATTACAGCTTTACTTGGGCTAACGTCTTTCCTTTGGAGAATGACTCTAGGGAGCTATGCTTTGTGTTGTCTAACGTATATATTGAGTGTAGAGGAGATTCTACATCTTCTTTTTATCCCCGAGTGCTGTTGAGTGAGTTATTGAGCCCAGAAGGAGCTCAATTTTTTGCTGACGATATGCGTATTAGATTGGGTGCAAAAGAGCATGACATTATAGGTGCTCTTGAAGCGTTTAAAACTCTTGTGCAGACATTGAAGAGCAGACTAGAGGCCCGATTCCCAGATATTTCTTTGCAGGGTTCAATCGAGTTGTAGTAGTTTGTGTTTTTGAATCGGTTCCACCTATCTGACTAGGAATTTGTGATGACCAAACGTGCTGTAATTGACTTTGTGATTGTAGAGTATGATGTCTGCCAACCAGACGATAAAAGTCTTCATTACCCTATCGACAAGTACCGATACTTGGGCAAAGGATATTTTGCTCAAGACTTTCTTTTAGAGCTATGGATTGCTAACGGTAAAGACCCGTCAAAGTTTCGTTCTACGCAACAGAGTTTAACTAGGTTTTATCTAGAAAAGAACAAGTCTACACACACTACTTAAAGGCTTACATGTCCCCACAAATTGCTTTGACTCAAGATACACTACAGGCCAAGCATGACGCTTTGGCAGACATTGCTGAGGATACTAGCATTGCTCATGCGGCTAGTGTATGGAAACAGAACGCTTACGAGTTGATTGCGTCTATTGACCTAGCCTTAACAACTTTTATGAAAGAAGAAGAGGACGATGAGGATGATGAGGATGAGTTGCCTGACGACTACTATGTAGACCCTGATGAGGATGAACTGACTCCAGAAGAAAAGAAAAATAGCGAGATGGATACAGAAGGGATGCAGTTTGATTTTCATGACTATAATTATGGGGATGACTCAGAGTTTGAAGTAGATTTTTGGGTTTTTGGGGGTGATACAGGTGATGGTGAAGACTCTTCTTTAGATGAAGAGGATAGTGATGACGACTGTGAAGTAGATGAGGGTAATGACGAGTCTATTGGCTGTTGAATTTTAGCTGGCTGTTTTACATTAGGAGATTCATGGATGACGAAGATGTGACTAATTGTTCTGACGCAGAGTTGGACAGTACGATTGATGACATAGATTCAGCATTAAAAGATTTTGCTGGGGATGCTGCTCAGTGGGAAGCTGATGGTTTACTAGAGGAGTAGATGCGGATATGTTTTCTATGGATAGTTTTTCTTTGGTAGCCGAAGTAGGGTTCGGGCTATCCATAGATGCAGAGTACGACTATTACGAGCAATACACTATGTACACTGCATTGTCTGATAGGTCATACTTGACTTTCTGCGTGTCCACCAATGTATGGACATTGCGAAACAAAGCTGCCCCATACAAAGTGTCTTGCTACACCTGGGTGGCTAATGGGTTTGTTCTACTGGGAACGATTTGTGAGAAATTAGTAGGAGAATAGTTATGCCTCTTTACGATGGTAATCTTGAGCAACAAAGACTAGATTGTTTTGCTACTGATAAAACTTTTCAGTCTTTGCACGAAGTAATTGAAGACGAAACTATCTATCCTAAAACAGAGGACGAGGGAGAAGAGGGACAACTATCCTTGTCTATTAGATTGGAGAATGGGCAAGTGTATTATGAGACTTACTTGCACCTGTGTCCAATTACTTTACAACAGTTGTTAGGTAAGTTAGGTGTTTATCTAGTTTCCAATATGGACTATCACAGTGATAGCTCATGTACTTTATCTGATATATTTCATCCTGACGGATACCCATACTGGAGAGAATCGTTCAGAGCATGTAGCGTAGATTCCCAAGGTAATTTAGAGGAATTTACTCTGAGTATAGCGGATGTTATAACCAGGGAAGAGGCAACTAGTCTAAAAGTACAGCAGCCTGCTACTCCTGAGTCTATTGCTATCGCATTGGAGAAGTTTATTGTCTTGATGCGCAAGATTAAAAATGCGCTGGATGCCAAAGCTACGGTTACAACGACAGGCACAATCTTAGTGGAGTTTAGAGATGTATACTAACCGAGAGTTGTTTGAGCAAGTACTAGAGAATTTTGAGGGTAGATATGGCTCTGATAAAGCTATTCCTTTGTACTATTCAGAATCAACGCCAGGAGGATGTGCTGTAGGTTGTCTTGTAAGTTTGGAAGATAGGAAAGCAATACAAGCTTCGGCTGAGGGTAAGCTTTGTTATCTTATTAGCTCTCTTATGAAGCTAGACATTCCTGAGCTAGACTCTCTCAGAGAGTATTCTGTAGAGGGACTTGCTAGTATTCAGGCCCTTCATGATAGAAGTGGGACTATTGCCGTGTTTAGAGGACTTGTGGTTGCTGCGCTGGAAGCAGGATACGCCGAGCCAGGTAGAGGCTTTGGCTATGCCGCTAAAAGAGTCTTTATGGATGAGACACCTGTTGTAGAGTTTGATGATGCCTCAGATTTTTGTGATGGAGAATATTGAGATGAAGACTAACCGAGAGTTGTTTGAGCAAGTTCAGACTAAGTTTAAGGGTAGGCACAATGCGACAGAAATTGTATCTAAGTACTATCACAGCAAATATCCATTAGGATGTGCTGTAGGAGCTTTACTAACCAAAGAAGAACGTAGGTCATTACAGTACAAGTGTCTAAACACTAGATTGCCTTATAGAATTGGAAAGATTTTAGAGGATACACAATACAATGATGTCCCTGAAGTCGAGTCTTTAAGAGAGTACTCTGTGGAGGCTCTGGTGCAGTTGCAAGACATGCATGATGAGAGTCGTACTATCGGTAATTTCAAAAGTCAGCTTGATGATGCGCTGGCTACAGGATGCATTAAGAATAGTAGCGGTATGTTTACATTCTACTTAGATGAGGAGGCTAGTCATGAAAACATCTAGAGAATTGTTTCAACTGGTCAAAGAGAAGTTTAGAGGTAGGCACAATGATAAGTCTACTGTAGGTAAATACTATGACCGTATTAAAGTTCCTGGAGGTTGTGCAATAGGCGGTTTAATGCCCAAAGAAGACCGTAAATCTTTGCAGAACAAATGCGAAAATACACGGTTGCCTTATGCAATTCAGGACATTTTAAAAGACCCTGTTCAAGAGGTAGTTCCTGAGGTAGAGTTTTTAAGGGAGTATCCTATCTTTGCTTTACTTTTACTGCAACGAATGCACGATAAGTGCAACACTGTGGGAGAGTTTAAGCGTAAAGTTGATTTGGCGCTGGTTACAGGGGTAGCTACGGTTTCAGGACTATCTGATTTGTACTTAGATGAGGAACTGACTAATGACGACATCTAGACAGCTATTTGAGGATGTGCAGGCTAAGTTTGAGCATAGAGATGGCGAAGTGGGCATCAAGGGCGCTTATTACAACCGTATTACGTATCCTGAGGGCTGCGCCGTAGGTTGCCTTCTTAGCTTAGAGGATAGGATATCTTTGCAAGCTAAGTGTGAGATTAGTGGGGATTACTCAATTAACAATATTTGGGGTGATAATATTACGGAGCTAGACGGACTTAGAAGTAAGTATTCTTTAGTTGCTTTGAGAGCAGTTCAATTGCTTCATGATGGTGCGAGTTATATTCATCAATTTAAAGAAAGGATAGCTAAAGCTTTACTAGACGGCGTAATGTACACAGGCTTGGAATTGGGTTATGTATCTTTAGACGAGGAACTAGATGAATTACATTGATGTAGAGAATAGGGCTATTGCCCTACTTAGGAACCAACTGAACAGTGAGCTACTTTTGCGAGTGTCTCGTTTTAGTGACCACAAAAAGAAGCTGGAGGAAAAGGGGTGGGTTTTTCTATCGTATCCTTCTGGGCGATGGTTGGGGTTATCATTTCATGCTCAAACACTACCTCAAGTAGCTAACGGCTGTTGGCAAACAGCTAAATGGTCAAGTATTTTGGAGTACTTGACCACGGGTATTTTAGACCCGGATGATTACCTTGTTGTGGAGCTTTGATTTACATGCAGTACTCTTCATCTTTTTGTGATTCTCAAGTCGAGGCAGCTTACGCAGAATTTAAGATTGCACTGAGCCGTAAAAGAGATACGTTTTATCTAGCCATGCTAAAGCTAGAAGAGGGCGAGGGTTGGAAGTTTATTGGATATGCATCGGGTAAGTGGTTAGGTTATTCTGCTGTCATGGCTACGGAGCTTTCTCCTAGCGCTGTTAGGCTGTTACGATATCGCTACACTTTTGATGCAGCGGTAGATTACCTGACGGTAACTTTTCCTCATATGCAGGAAGAGTTTTTGGTTGTTGAGTTGGAAAAAGTACCGGAGAATCTCAATGAATCAAGAATTGCGAGCTGAACTTATTAACCGAGCTATGCTTTCTGTAGTTATGCTGGGTTTATGGAGTTTGGTAACGTTTGTAATCCGTACAGACAGACAGCTTTTACATACACAACGGATGGCTGAATTGCAAGCTCAATCTCAGTGTTCTAACTAACTAACATTATCTAGGTAAAACTCATGTCTAATCGTAACTCTGAATCAGTTCTAGATGCTGTTATTTCTTTTGTAGGAGTCATTGTAACTTCTGTAGTAGCAGTGGGAGGCATTGCTATGCTTATTGCAGTTTGTACTGCATTCCCTGTAATGGTTCTATGGAACGCAGTGATTCCCTCTATGTTTGGATTGTCTGAACTAACTTTTTGGTCTGCTCTTTATTTGTCGCTATTGTGTCAATGTTTGTTTAAGGCATCTACACTCTCCAAATCAGATATTACTGAGGCAGTAGTTAAAGCAGAAGAGAAAATCTCAGCTAAGAAATTTAAGTAAGCTACGGGGTGCATCTACTTTACTGCGTACACAAACTAGGAGAATTATGAAATTTAGTCGTTTGGTTACATCCGGTGTGGTTATTGCTTGTTTTTTGTTGACCAGTTGCTCGGATGCTGAAGTTGACCAACTGGTTAATGGCGGGTACTACAATGCCTATGACAACATGACTCAGACTGCTTCTCAGTACAATCTTATTAACTTTAACTGTACGGGTCGAGATACGGACGCAGACGGCTACATTAGCTGTACAGCACAGGACAGACTAACCAGTGAACTACGGTCGTTTCAGTGTTCTACTTGGGCAGGACAAGGATGTAAATTGTCAATGTTTCCTAATAGGAATTATTAAGGTCTGTCAAGCAACGAGAAAAGATAGTCTAGGAGTTATTTCATGCCTACAGACCGCATTGAGCCAGCTAAAAATAGCAGTACTAAAACTACTAGCCCTGAAGAGAGACAGCAGTTTTCTGAATATGTCTTAGAGACTGTGCTTAAACCTAATTTAGCTAAACAAGAGGAACAAACTAAGTGAAAGAAATTGTTAATCTGGCTATTGGTGGTTTATCAGTTTGGCTACTAGTAGTATCTCTTATGGGCGGTCAATTCGCCATCGAAGAGAGTAAATGGGGAGCATCTGCTTTTTGGGCGGTAATGGTCTTTGGTAATACCACAAATGTTGTAAAGTCTATTGTCAATATTTTAGAGGATTAAGGATGTCTATCAGTACTCAATTGTTTAATCACGTAGAAAGTTTACAGGCCGGAGCTGAGTCTTCTTACGGTAATCCTGAGGACAGTTGTGTTCTTCCCAATGATGCTGTGTATCTAACTAGGGTTAGCAATCTACAGACGGTTTGTACTCTTATTGAGGAGTTGGTTGCTAAATCAGGTTTACCTTTGTCCACAGTCCTTACAAAATCAATACAGCCACATCTAGGTGAGCTGTGCAAGGCATACATGTTCACAGAAGACGCATTACTAGCAATTATTAGGGATTTTACGTAAACTGTATTACTTATAAGGAGCATTCTCATGGATGAATTTTTAGCTGACCTTAAGGCTATTGTGGACGAGGTTTACTTAGATGTAGATAATCCAGAAGATAACGTACTGACTTTATATTCGGGAATCAATGGAGGATATGACCGTTCAGATGAGTTGCAGTTATTTGTAGGAAAAGACGGGAGTATTACTCTTGTACACAGTGCGTTTAGTAGTGGAGAGGGAGTCTACAGTAGGACTACGGAAAAGACTTGGAAGCTTGCTTTAGTTGGGGAAGGGTAGGCTGGCAATAGGGAGTTATTATACTCCCTTACTAGCGGGTGAGACTAAGCAGTCAGAGGAATCTTATAAATTCTTTCCTCCCGATTAGAGGCTTTGAGGCGGAGCGTTACCGCCCACCCGTATTTCAACCACATAAGGTAATCATGAAAATTCCTAAGATTCTTAAATTGTCTGATGTTATGCTACCTTCAAATTGGATGAATGTAGTAGATGTAAGTTCTAAGTGGAAACAACAGACTATTGATACATTAGCAAAAGAATTTGATAATCAGCTCACATGGGTCAAGAGAAACCCTCTTAATTATTCTTTGGTTGTTCCTATGGTGTTAGAAGGACAGCGCATTGCTGAGGGTGAGATAGGCAGCATAGAATGGCCTCACGAGTTAAATACTAAGGAGTGCTTGGATTTTATAGTTAACCGCTTGTTTGACAATACAGAGTGGCACTTTGTTAGTTCTAGGCTTGAGTCTGGACTTGGCGCATATCCCGACAACTATTTCTACCTAATGAACTGGAGAACTAAGTGAAAACTCTAGCTGATTTTCAAACTAAACACGGGTATCCCAAAACTATGTCTAATCGAAACAGTTTAGTGTTAAATACTTGCGCACTATGTTTTCTAACTATTGCTGTCTATGCTGCTAGTGTTTCTACCTTTGGTTTACTAGAAATGTCTGTTTGTTTCGTTGCGCTAGTTAGCTTGTTCACTGCGGTATTGTGGGTTATTTACACATGACTAGATTAGTTAAAATTCCCAAGCTTAGAGTTATAGCTGACATCAAAGAGGATAGGAAGCATTTGGTGACTCTAGCTCCTAATGCTAAGTCTAGAATTGCTGGGGCTATCAACGAGCATATTGTTAATCATGAGGGTGCTGTGGAGCAGTATGAGGCTATTGTACTCTTTGAAGATGTGTTAGCGTGGCCGGATGATTATCAGGATTTATCTAGAAAAGAGAGAGATGTATTGAGCTCTAAAGTTACGGACATTGCCATATCTTTAACTAGATTTAGCCAGTTTAAGTTTGTAGATTGTTACACAAACCCTAACAGATACATAGTTTCTTTGTATGTATATGATTCTTGGCTAACCAAAGTGCAGGTTAACGTACTCAAGATGGCTAATAGATTTTTGCAGCACAGTAAAACACAGGACTTTTTAGCTTTAGTAGCTATAGTGTGTGTTGTAGCTGTAGTAACGCTAGCTTTCTTTAACATCCCGTTTATAGTTGCATCTTTACTTGAAGGTAATACAGTGCATTGGTTTAACTGGCTAGGTTTAGCAGCTGTTGGGGGTGCTATCTTTTTTGCATGGTTAACTAATGACTAGCACCGCTAAAGATACCTGTACTTCTTGTGGAGGTACAGGTTGGATATCCAAAGACATTTGGAAAACAGTTGATGGAGAAAGAGTAAATTTAAAGTCTGAAATGAGTCTGTGTAAACCTTGTAGAGGTTCTGGTTATGTCTGAAGAAAAAGAAGAAAAAGATTGTAGTACGTGTGATGGAGAGGGAGAAGTGCCTAGAGAGCTACATCTAATAAACCCTGAGACTGGGAAGTTGGAATATCAGTATACGGAATACATCAGATGTAACTCTTGTGGCGGTTCTGGTAAGGCGTAGCCCTACAAGGCGTAACCTAACAAGGTGCAGCTACTTTTTCTTATTTTTTTCTTTTCCTTCTTGTGCTCTTTCTTCTTGTAGCTTTTTATCTTCTTTGGCATCGTTACTTCGTCCTGTGCATCTAGGACATCCTTCACATGCTACGTCTCCGTTCCATCTACTACCATTACACGGCATATTGACTCCTATCTGCTTGTTTCATTTGATTACTATTGTATCAAATAAATAGGTATACTTAGTAGACAAGTATTAAAGAGAATTTTATGGCTACATGTGGCAACTGTGATGGGGCTAAAGAAGTATCAGTTTCTGAGTATGACAACGAGGGTAATTATGTAGGCTCTCATCTAGAAAAATGCTCAGACTGCAATGGTACAGGCAAAGTAGACGACGATGACTAAAAAGAAATGTGGGGAATGCACTAACGGGTGGATTTTTACTGATATATCTGACTGGGTAGATGGTGAATATGTTTTTATTCGTCAAACCTCTACAGTTTGTTCTACTTGTAGCGGTTCTGGTCAGGTAGCTTCTACCTAAGGCTTACATCTAATTGGAAGTAACTTCTGCCTGTCTATTTATTTAGATAGGCAGTTTTTTAATTACTACGCCTATGGCAACTGGTCAGACGTGTCTTCATTTTTGGTTGTTGGGAAATTACTCCATTGACAATTACGGTTAATCCCTTATATACTTATGTCACTACACTTAGCTAATCCTTCCGTGAGAGTTACTAATACTGAGAATGTCTTTGCTAGAGCATTGACTGCTGCTAATATTATCTACAAGAGACAATATAAGTTATCTCCTACGGGATATGTAGCAGACTTTTTTCTACCTAGTCATAACTTAGTTATCGAGATAGATGGGTCTTATCACAATAGTTCTCCCCAGAAGGACTACGACAGCGTTAGGACTACGGTACTACACCGACATGGGTATAATCTCATTCGATACTCTAACAAGGCTGTAACTCGCTCTACAGTAGGAGTAATATTAAATTTAAAATCTTTTCTAAAAACGCTTGACAAGGACTAAAAGTATGGTATTCTTATCTTATAAGTTAAATTTAGTTAGTTCACTAGATGATGCCCAAGATAGGAACTTAGGAAGTCTAGGACGAGGAGAAGTGCTACCTTAAAATGGTTTAACGTTTACACATTTAGCTCGGATACGCCTCTTAGACTGAGATAGATTTCAGACTAGGTAAAGCAAAGAGAGCTGCTAGCAGCTCATTCAGACAGATAGTAAATAGACTAAAAAAAGATACAACTAAATAGACTGTAAGGTATCTTAGACAAGAAGAGATACACAGACTTAAAAAGATGTAACTAAGACTACTAAATAGTCAACGGTAGAAAACAGTATCAAGGATAAACAAATATAGCCACCTATACAACTCAGATAGGTGGCTTTTAGTAGGCTATATAGGACAAAACACATGCGCAAGACTATATACGTTCTAGTTGAAATTACAGTGGAAGACCTACCATTATTGTCTGACTTAAATAGTACAGGATATCTGACCTGTGACAATCTAAGACTAGAATCATTGGATAATGGTTATCCTTTTGAAGAATACGCAGTCAGTTGGGAAACTATTAAGTTTGGAGAAACACCTAATAGTTTTTAGTAGACGGATATTTGATTAGTAGTGATTTAGTTGGTTCACCTATCTAAGGAGTACAAATGATTGAGGTAACTATTAAAGTACAGGCGCTTCACCCTGAAGATGGCTATCTACATGTAGAATATACAGCTCTTACTAATACGTTTGTTAGATGCTTACCTGACAATGATTTTTACGGTAATAAATTTAATCAAGGGTTTAACACCAGTCTTTATAGATTTAGAGGACTGCTTGAGGGAATAGTTGAGCATTACGCACACTCGTTACCTAACCAAGAGTACATACTAACTTGGGCTAAGGCTAAGGAGTTATTAGATAGCTGTAAGGAGTTCTCAGACATGTGTGAGGTCACTATTAGAGCGATTTAGAGATTGGAGATATTAGAGATTTATCTGAGTTGTTTTCTAACGTTCTTAAGGAGTGACAAGCATGCCAGACAGTAAAGTTATTTTCAAGTATCAAGACCAAGCATTATGTACTTACACTAATGAGCTGTCTCTGGACTATCTAGCAAATGACTTACTAGAAGCTTCAGGTGATGGAGTAGTGGCTTTCAGTTATCTAATACAGACAGCTAGTGGCTTACTGTACACTCCCGTAGATACCTTTATACCTCTTAGTGGCACAAAGATACTTATAGAGGTCTTGTATAAGTTAAGTCATTATCCTGTAATTAAAGAAGAGAATCTAGTCCTTTTGGGGTTAGACGACATGATTACAGTTGAGCGATGGATTAAAGTAGAGCTTAATAAGTAGGAAGATTAATCACCATGCTAAAAATTGTAGTCAGTATCTCGGAGGCTCATGAGCAACAGATGTTTATGCAGCAATTGATTGATGAGGCATTTGATGTAGAAAGATTTGATGTTCATCTCGTCACTACTAGTACTTCTAAAGTAGTAGAGTTAGACATTGATTTGTTTATCTCTTTAGCTGAGAAGATTCTAGCTAAACCACAGAATCAAAAAGCTTTCTTCTTTGGTAACCCTACATTTCACGAAGAACTAAAGAATGACCTAATTACTTTGATAGAAGTAAATGGTTATGTACAGACTGTGACTGTTGAGCACATCCTAGGTAGAAAACTAGATGCCTGAACTAAACGTAAGTGTGACGCTGGGGGACATTAGACATCTTCGTCAGATAATGCATGTTCCAGAGACGTTCATTAATCAATTACCTAAAGAATTGTTTGAGTATGACCGCTTTGACGAGCCAGTATTTTGTTGTACTGTAGCTAGGTTTAAAGAAGTGCTGAGTAGTATGACGTTTAAGCACTTAGGAAGTGAGGAGGTTACTAGGCTAACTATGGCAGAGATTAAAGATTTGCCTGACAATGCTGAAGTGATGATATCTTTGTGGGATTAGATATAAATAGGTAGAAAAAACTAATATGCCCAGACTAATGCTGAATATACAATCAGGAGATACTAGACATCTGCATCATATGCTGCATGTGCCAGAAGCATTCATTTACAGATTACCTAAAGAATTGTTTCAGCATGACCGATTTGACGACTCAGTATTTTGTTGCACTGTAAATAGATTCAAAGAAGTTCTAGACAGCATGATATTTGAGTACCTGGCGTGTGAGGAGTTTGCTGAGATGATTAAGGAAGACATTGTAGATTTTCCAGATGACGCAGAGGTATTAATGTGTTTGTGGGATAGATAGGTAGTGATTTAGTTGGTCTACCTATCTGAGTAAGTTTTTCTAATGTATCTAGGTATCTCATGTCTGAACAATTTCCCATCCCTTCAGTAGTTAAGGACAAAATAGAAGAACTAGTCAATAATCAACTACCCAGCACTACATCAGATATCTGATTATAGTCAGGGCTCGGAACACTGAATCCGGGACTAAACAGTTGAATAGCCCAATTAGTTGTGTAGCCTTACACTCCCTCCTGTGCCACCCAAGCAGGAGTTACCAGTATGACCCAATCAGTTGTTGGGAATCGGACTACACAATGGGCGAGGGGTAGTAGCAATGCAAACACATTAACTAAAAGCCAGTAAGCTATGTCAGATAAAAAAGAAAAGAAAGAGAAACCTCCTTCTCCGGTCTTTACAGACCCGCCAGACTTGGTACAGTGTCCTAAATGCGGTAACTTGATTAAAAAGGGTTACGCTTGCGCTCACATTAACTAGAGGATTTTATGGAAAGATTAAACAACTATTACCTGGATTTAATCAAATTACTGGTTAACTCTACTGACCCTACGCACATGTATCATCCTACAGAAATAGAAAAACATGCGGATGAATTGGTTGGGTACAGCTCAGTAGATGCCTTTGGTATGGGCGTGGCTCAAGGAAAGAATCTACTAGCTCAGAAAGCTTTGATTTTGCTAGAACAAATTAACAAAGAGTCAATCAATGAATAACTCAAGCGTGTTCGTGGTTCAGTTGGGTACGGTTAATGGGGAGAAGGTATACCGACGAGGTAACTACACCTTGTCCTATACTACAAATCCAGCAAAAGCATATCAGTTTAAAACCTATGCTACTGCTGAAAATCGTTTGCGAGTATATCAAGTCAACCAGCTAGTTGAGCGTTTAGAGATTGAAGAAGACCGCAAAGTTGTAGAGATTCAGATTTCTGCAAGCATCTTGGGCTAACAGTAGAAAACAGTACCCCAGATTTGTATAGTCTGGGGTTTATCTAGGAGGTTTTCATGAAGTACAACTTAGTTATCCGCGAACACGAGGACTACGGGGAGAATGGCATTGTAATTCTTGACGGCAAACGAGATTACTTTGACCCGGCTCTTCGGGGTAGTCAAATAGCACATGACTTGCTAGAGCATCCTGTACGAGCACATAACTGTGGGTACACCGATGAGCTAATGGCGATAGGCGGTGTTCTGTGGATGAGATTGGATACGGGCTATAGCACTAATCCTTATCGCAATGTTTCCGAGCTAGATGTTGCTTCAGATATTGTAAGCCTAGCTAATTACTACGAGGGCAGTAAATTTGTAGAAACTAACTCAGGTGCTAAACACTTATGCCATGAAAACTGGGCTATGGAGACTATCGAGTCTGCACTAGATAAGGTACGGGGAGACTACTACGCGGAGCATAGCCAATCTATCTGCTGGAGTCGCTCTAATGTACGTTCATGGATTGTGGAGGGATATCAGAGAGCGGCTAAGAGGTATAGAGACTTAGATTCTTATAACATGTCTCATGGGTTGTTTAAGGAAATATCTAAGATTACAGACAAATGGCTTAAGCATGGTGAATTAGAAGACAGAGCAGTTTTGCATGTGACGCTATCTAAGTACAAAGCTACGTTGACTGAGACTTACGAGGATTATTATGATTATTAGTTTAGAGCTGACTCCCGAAGTAGAAGAAATGGTCAACGAGTTTCTGGGTTTCTATTTTAGCGGTACACCTGACATCTTTTCTGGTGATATCTCTGGTACTTGGCTAGAGACAGTAACTACCACCATGACCTCTCATCTAGCACATCACGACCAAGGTGAAAGTTTAGATGAGACATTTGATTCAGATTGGGAAGCTGTGGCGGCATTTAAGAAGGGTAAGCAACTTCCTGAACAATACTACGTTATTGACCGTAACCTCGGTCTACGAGTCGTAGCGCTAGGTCTGCTGACATATGGGATAGCTTTTGTGGATGGTAGATGTGATGCTATTGATTTAGATAGGATTATTCAAGAAGTTCTGTTAGGGGAAGTTGTTTACTCGTGAGCACTAAAAAGCACATTAGATTAACGGACTGTATGCTGTACGACTACATCATTGCAGCGTTGCGGAGCAGCAATGATGGGGATGACTCGTTAGAAAATAACTATGATAGACATGACATCGATGAAAAAACTTTAGACAAGATGATAGAGACTTGTCAAGAGTTCTTAGATGATAATGTGGGCATTATTAATTATCTGACTTCTCATGACCACCAGATGAGTCGGATTATGCATGACTTCTGGCTTAACTGTAATGGTCATGGGGCAGGCTTCTGGGATGGAGACTACCCAGAAGAGATAGGAGAAATTCTAGATACGTACTGCGATGACGTAGGTGAATCTTATCTAGAAGTATTTTCAGGCGTAATTTATTTACAAGGAGAGTACTAATGGACGAGCAAGATACTGAAGTAACTAGAGTAATATTCCGGGTACTAGAAGGGGAGGTAATTGCTATCTTCCCCGATTACCCAGGAACTAACGATTGGTGGACTTGCTGCTCTTACATGCATGTAGGTCAACATGCTAGTACAGACAAGGGAATTGTTCAATTTACAAAATTAGCTACACCTGAGCAATATCAACCTCTGCATGATGAGCTAGAAAAACAGATAGGATACAAACTAAAAGTCATGAAAAAATGGCCTCCTACTTCTGATGATATTCGACGTAAACTAATTGCGAGAAATTAAGTATGTCATATCCTATTGCACTAATTGTTAGGGCACTAATAGACGAGGAGCTATTACGTGAAGGTGACGCTAAAACTGCGGAGATAATTTTAGCCGTTAGTTTACGTGACTACTTAGTCCGGTATTGGCATATTGACGATGTTTTTGAGCTTGCACCTTACCTTAGTGATGATGAAGCTAGGCAAGTCCTAGCACATGTAGATGAGACGCACGATGCAAATGTAGGCATTAATTGGGGCGTATTGGACATTGCGGTACAATCCCTTAGCTTGGAATCCTTAGCATGAACCTAAAACTCCAAGAAAAGTTATTGGAGTTACACGAATCTAGAGAGTATTCAATACTAATTTCCACCATGTACGTAGATAGCCCGGTTAAGATTATTTACTACGACGAAGAAGAAAATATTGTCTACGACAGCCAGGTATTTTCAGGCAGAAAGTTAAGTGAGGTGGCGTATTACTCGGTATCGGTGACGCAGTATAAAAATGATTGGGAGGATATTGAGCTATGACTCAAATTAGATTCACTAAGTTAAATCTAGACGGTGTTTGGCAGGAGTATCTCACAATCGACAGCGATAATATGGGAAAGGGTTTGTTACATTTCTTGCAATATGAAGTGAGCAATTACTACAACGGATACGTTTGGATTAGAATGACTGCCGAAGATTCCTTGTTGATGGAGTTTTCTATAGCACCACTACTTGTTGCTTTTATTACGTATATTTCCAGTGACTATGAGAATACTAGCTATGGCCTGAGATATGCATCAGACGCTCTTCAAAGGGTGTGGTTGAACGAGCAGAGCCCGGACGTTAAGATTTTGTGTACTATCACTAACAAAGAGGTTCTAGACTAATGGTAATCACTCTAAAAAACATTGGCAATTTCAGTTGTCAAGAAGTATTTGACCAATGCGTTACTCACCTTCTATCCCAGAATCGGCAGTGCTACGATACTGACGAGGGTAACTGTGTGTTTAGGCTTGTCAATGCTGATGGCTCAGTGACTCGATGTGCTGTAGGCTGCTTTATCCCCGATTCTATCTACAAGACTAATTTTGAGGATAAATGTTTTGGCAATATTGCAGAGGAGCTAATGGGTGGCAAGATGGCTCATACTACTTACGAATTATTGAGAGATTTGCAAACAGTGCATGATTTTAAGGAGCCTCCTGAATGGCCTGAGGCTCTTGAAGTGCTGTCCAACAAGCATAAATTAATCTTCAAAGGAGCATAGTTCTATGTTGGCAGATTACAAGTTTCTCAAAACTATCACAGTTCTTGGAATTGGTAGAGTAGATATTTACCTACAAGTAGAAGAAGATGATTTAGAAATAGACATGTATGAGGAACAAGACAAAAAAGATATAGAAAAGCGGCTTAATAGAGGGGATATCTGGGCTTGGGCATTTGTTCAAGTATTGGCTATGCCGGAAAACATTACAGAGGTATTTGGCACAGCCGCCATGGGCGCTTGTAGCTATGATGATGAGGAGCAACTCTTATCTTGTGATTGTTATTCAGATATGGAGTCTTTAGCTATTGAGAATTTATCAGACAAGCTCAAAGACCTAAAAGAGCGCCTAGCACAATTGGAGTAATCATGAACCGTTTTGATGGATTTGACCTTGCTGATAGATACAAATTTGACCTAGATGCATGTCACTATGCTAAGGGTTGGGCACAGGTAGATACTCAGCAAGACGATGATGATTACGGCACTTGGGCTAATCCTTTTAAGTTGCATGTGTTTAGGTATTGTGAGGGAAATACTACTCTCATTACTTTTGACACAAAAGACGAATTCGTAAAGTATTTACAAAACTTAAACCAAGGAGAGCAAGAGTGCGGTCATAGTGATGTGCATATTGACTGTATGTGCATGGATAACATTAAACAGGAATTTATCTCATTAGGACTAAAATCTATGCTGCATTAATATGACCAAACTTCTTGATTGGGAAGCACTGTATGGTCAGCAAGTAAGAATTTACAAGAACTTAACAAACAATACCTTGTCTGTTCAGTCTCATGTAAAAGGAAAAGGATGGCGACTTGCTGGTCATGTTACCGATATAGTTTTACAGGATGTTACGTTTCATATATCAGAGGCAGCTAGGCAAAGAGTAATTAGTCAACATAGCAAAAACGTACACGCTTACTGCAAAGGTCGCCTAATTGCAGATAGTTACTCTGGGCACCGGAAATTGACAAGAATTACATACAATCCCTACAAAACAGGTGCGTTTGTAGAAGTAGGCAGTCAGTTAGTTGCAGCTTCTTGCACATTTCTAGTAGTTAAAAATAATCAGGTATTTACAGCGGAGTCACTAGTATGAAGTACATCCCTCTGTACAGTCAAGGACAGATAAAAGTACAGGATAATCACAGCACTGCCATAGTAGTTACCGGATGGACGCCGTATCACGTTGTGGAGAAGCGACTTGACCCCAATAAGTATGCGGCTATCGGCCAGCTCTACAGTCCTGGTATGGGGATTAATTATTTAGTACGTAATCTACTCTACAATCCGCAGGTTACTAAGGTGTTTATCCTTAACGCATCTAAGAACGATAAGGTATCAGGTAGCATACAATGTCTAATTGATTTCTTTGAGTATGCGTTTGATTATTTAGAGACAGAAAAAGCATACAAAATCAAATCTGATATAGAGGGATATATTGACGGGGAGATTGATATAGTTTCGCTGGGCAGGATATCTCGCATGGACTATGACGTATTTACTAGTGTAGATTCACTAGTGTCCGCAATAAATCACCGTAGTAGCCGTGTATATTTTCTTGGCGATAGCAGCAGGCTAGAGTTTCCTATGCGCAAACAGGTTAGTCCTGTCAGGGATAGCAACATCTACGGTCATACAGTAATTACTGAAACTATTGCTGAAGCATGGTTACAGATTATTAGGGGTATTCGTAAGTACGGCTACATCTCTTCATCGAGTTACGGACAAACACAGGAACTTGCTGACTTTGTAGCTGTAATTAACAATGAGCCGCAGGACAATTATTTGCCTGAGTATTTTCCAGTAGATAAAGGTTTTCTATCGGAGTATGTTTCTCAAGTAATTTATGATTCTGAGGACGCTCAGGATGGCTCTTACACCTATGGCAAAAGATTACGTAGTTACTTTGGTGAAGACCAGATTGATAGGGCTATTGAGGCTCTGAACTACGATACAGCTAGCAGGAGAGTTACTTTGAACCTATGGGACTCTACATCAGATTTTGAGTCGCCATTTCCTCCTTGTCTGGTAAACATCTGGCTAAGAATTCTAGACAATAAGCTATCTTTGACAGCTACTTTTCGTAGCAATGATATGTTTGGTGCTTGGCCTAATAATGCATGTGCTTTACGTGCTTTACAGGTACATGTACAAGATAGGTTGGACAACGTTGGCTTAGGGCCTCTAGTTATCGTCAGTCAAAGTGCTCACATCTATGAGGCTGTCTGGAACAAAGCAGATGAAACTATAGAAAAACATCAACCATCTACTACCTTAATTCTTGACCCTATCGGACATTTCCTAATTAAGTATTTGGAAGAGGGTAACTTACTTCAGGTACAGTTAGTAAGTAGCAAGACTAACTTGTTGCTGAAAGAATACATTTCAGGAGTTGCTCAGGCTAGTAAATTGCTTCAAGAAATTATTGCAGATAATCCTGCTATTATGGCTAGTCATGCCGCCTATCTAGGAGAGCAGATTAGTAGAGCTACTTTTCAGTTTGACACCTACGCACAGGATAAGTAAGATGCCAATTACTCTAGCTACCTTAGAGACCGCTACAGCTCAAGAAGTATTTAACCAGGTTGCCACACATCTTCTTACACAAAACGAGACATCTCAAGTATATATTGAGGGGCATCCTAGGTGCCTATATCGCCATACAAAAGAAGATGGCACTCTATTAAAGTGTGCAGCTGGATGCTTAATGTCAGATGAAGAGTCTACTAAGTTTTCTGCGTCAGATTCTTGGCCTTTACTAGTATACAAAGGAAAAGTTGCCCTTGCGCACTCCCCACTTATTTTTACGTTACAAAATATACATGATGTCTGTGCTCCTAAAGATTGGATGTATGAGTTGTCCAAAGTAGCACTAGATAATAACTTTACAACTGAGGTACTGAGCGCATGATTACTCTAGAAACTTTAGACAGTGCTACAGCCCAAGAGGTGTTCAATCAAGTTGCAACACACTTGCTGCACCAAAACGAGATGTCCCGAGGAAATATTAATGGACACATGGCATGTCTTTATCGCTTTGAAAAAGATAATGGCACCGTATTAATGTGTGCAGGCGGGTGTTTAATGTCCGATGAAGAGGCATATAAAGTAGGTTTGTCTGATTCCTGGGCATCATTGGTGAACGAGAACAAAGTACCAGGAAAGCATTCTGTTCTTATTACCGAACTGCAGTGGGTACATGATTTAAATGCTCCTGGTATGTGGGCTAGTTTACTGTATACAGTCGCTAAAACTAACAATCTTACAACCGAGGTATTAGCAGCATGATTACTCTAGAAAACATTAACGACTTCACTCTTCAAGAAGTGTTTGACCAGTGTGTAACTCACCTGCTGTCACAGGATAAAAAATGCCTACGGAATAGCTCAGAAGATACGTGTTCGTACAGGCACGTAGACGAAGACGGTGTAATTACTAGGTGTGCATTAGGATGTTTTATGTCTGATTCTATGTATACCCCCAACTTTGAGGGTAAGGGTATATACACAATCACAGAGTTATTCAACATACAAAAGAATTCTGCTTTTGTGCCGCTACTGCGAGACCTGCAGAAAGTGCATGATTTTACAGAGCCAGATGACTGGGCTGCACGTTTAGAGCTAGTAGCATATGAACGTAATTTAATCTTTAAAGGAGCATAGCGATATGATTACTTTAGCAACACTGGCAAGTCATTCAGCCCAAGAAGTATTTGACTATGCTGTAACTTTTTTGCTAACTCAGAATGAGACTTCAATTACTCCTGAAGACAGGGATGGGGCAGGTGATTGCAGGTATCGAACGGCAAACAAAGATGGTAAAATTCTTAAATGTGGGGGAGGTTGTTTTATTAGTGATGAAGAGTACAGTTATAGACTAGAGAACAACTCTTGGACAGGTTTAGTGAACTCTGAGCGAGTACCTGCAGCGCATTCTAATCTGATTAGAAATTTTCAGGCTATTCATGACGGGTTCCCGGTACGAGAATGGAAAGAAGGCTTTATGGAGCTAGCAGAGCGGGAAGGGCTTAGCTCTACAGCAGTAGAAGAGTTTGTAGACTAATACCGCTAAAGTACTGGCGCTCAATAACAGGGCGTCAGTACACTATCCAACAAACTAGGAGGTTTGTATGACTACTAAAGGCAGATTAGTTCTAGCTGGATGGCTTACTACGGCTATGGTAGCTATGTTTTTTACAGGATGCAGTAACAACTGTAGATATTTTTATGTAGAGCAGCAAAACGCTCCTCCTCGTACTTGTTCTGAATGCCTAATGTACGATGAAACAACGGGTGAGAATGTACATGTACTCACTTGCAACGACGGCTAAATCTATACTCTGGCTAACTCCCCATGCAAAAAATCAGTATTCCTTACGGCGGTTTAACTATTCTTTCAGGTGCTCCTGCTTCTGGTAAATCTTCTGCAGTTAAAGGGTTGCCTTCAGGAGTAGTAGTAAGCTCTGACTTCTATAGAAAAATCTTCTTTGGTGAGTCTAGAGCACCTGTAGATTCTGTTAACGAAGAGATAGTATGCGCTATGGTGCCGTATGCTACGGATGATAACTTTGTCTTTGATATCATGTCTCAAGTAGTAAATGCCCGACTAAGCAAAGGGCTGACTACTGTAGTAGATTCCACTAATACCACAGAGGGTAAACGTAACTGGTGGGTAGAGATTGCTAACAAGTACGATGTGCCTGTATTATTGGTTATCTTTGATATTTCTTTAGAGCAACTGCACTTAAACAATAGGTCAGAATGGAGGACTTCCCCCGTACCAGACAAGGTAGTTGATAAATTTCATAGCCAGCTAGAAAAAACATCTAAAGTCTGTCCTAACTATACAGTCGTGAATGCTCCGGTTGTGCTGGAGTTAGATTTTCCTTACGTACTTCCTAATGGTGAGAATATTGTAGTTGTAGGAGATATTCACGGCTGTTACGATACGTTTCTAGACATGTATGAGAGCTTTATTAAGTTCAAGGCTACTGCATTGTTTTTAGGGGATTATGTAGACCGAGGATTTAAATCTATTGAATGTCTAGATATGGTTATGCAGTTACATAGCGAGGGCCACTATGTAATTCTAGGTAATCACGAATACAATGTACTTCGTATCTTATTAGGCCAAGAGGTAAATAGTGACAGCAGTAAAATTACAGCACATCAAATCTTGCTTAAAGGCAAAGCTTACACTGACAAAGTAATTAAGTTCTTTAAGTCGTTGCCTGACCATTATGTAAGGATTGAAACTACATCTTTTGGTACGGATGTTAGTATCTTTTGTCATGCGGATATTGAGCACTTTGATTTGTTTAACCAACCGCCCCTAGAGAGAGTTAGAGGTGAGTCTAAGTATCACTCCATGACTGATACAGACGGTAGATTTTATGCGTGGGTTGAAGGTATGGCAAGGGCGCAGATAAAAAGCGGTGTACCACAGGCCGACTCTACATCTTTTCATCTTTACCGAGGACATATCTTACCTACTAGCCCTAATGCTGACCAGGTTACAGTTCTTGAGAAAGGAATAGGGTTTGGAGGATACATGTGTATGAACGACCTACGTACAGGTGAGACACATGAACAGAAAGATGACTTTGATTATTCTGTATCTAAGCCTTATACTTTCAAATCTAGGCTAGCGGAGTTACCTAAAAAGTTAGTGTCCAGCGTTAGGGACAGTACAGGACATCTTACTCTGCACAAATATACTCAAAAAGCGTTTGCTAAGAGCGGTAACTTTATGGAATTTCCGGTGTTAAAAGAGGCTAGAGGTATTGTACTTGGTTTAGACGGCAATCCATGTAATACTGTGTTTGACCGGGTATTTAACTACATGGAAATCAAAGAGCATAACCAATATGATGTGGAGCAAGAATACTGGGCGGTAGAAAAAATCAATGGCTTCCTGGTCAATATTTGCTTGCATCCTTATTGTGATGAGTTACTAGTTACCTGTAGTGGCTCCTTTGAAGGAGAGCATGTGGACATGGCTAAGAAATGGCTGTACAAAGAAGGTAGGTACAAGGCAGTTAAAGATTGGCTACAAGACAAGCCTTACGCGAGTACGCTACATTTTGAATGTGTGGATTTACTAGACCCTCATATTGTTAGCTACACAGAAAAACAGCAAGGTTTGTATCTTATTGGATATAACGGAAAATGTCTACTTGGGCTCGGTACAATGTTTTTAGCAGGCTTGTTCTCTAGCTGGTACTCGCCAGCTACGCTTTTACGCCCAGATACTATACTATGGGGCACATACACTGTATCTAATTTTGAAGGATGGATGGTTTGCGCTAACGATGGCACACCTTTATTCAAGTTAAAAACTATCTGGTATCTAGCTAGCAAGTATTTTGGCAGGATGAGTGACTCCAAAGTTGCTTTAATGTTCAGCAATACTGAGAAGTTTATTAGCCAGCTAGATTCAGATATGTCTAGATACAGGGATGTTATTAAGCATATCGCAATTACGACCAATGAGAGTGCTTGGTTAAACTTATCTGAGCAAGAGAGAATCAAGGAAGTATCAATATACCTGGAGCAATACTATGACAGCGGCGATTCTGATTGATTCCGAGCAAATTAGAGATGTCTACATTCTGCAAGATGCAGAGGGCAATCTTCATACAAACCGGGCATTTAAGACCCAACAAGCGGCTATGCAGTACATTACTGTTATCGGAAAAGTAGCTACTTTGTGTCCTGCTTTGCTGGCGCTTAACAATAGTCCTGGCCCTGCAGAACACTATTATGTGCATCTATGTTTTTCTACCCCTGAGAATTTTCTGGCTGCGTATGCTTCAGATACACCTGAATGCAACCCAGAAGAGCTCAAAGTTTGTAACCACGTAAAAGTATTGAGGGTTTTAGAATGACTACCTGAACGGAGTTGAGAGCCTCCATCTTTCAAGTGGAGGGTGAAAACCAGAGAGAGGCTTTAGCCTCGCGTATTGGCTATCGTATGGAGGAAAAATGTCAGTTAGATTAGTTTGTACGATTATCGGGATGCTAGGATTCGCCTTTGGTATATCTGAAAGAATCCTAGCATCCACTTCTGACGGGTATGTTAGTGCTCAAGACTTGACTTTGTTGTTTACTTCTCTGTTCTTTTTTGTCGTATTCTTACTGAAATAATATGTCAGAAACTCAAAATGTTACAGGTGTTGTCTGCAAACCAGATGCCGATAGAAAAATTACTAGAGTACATTTGTGGATTGATAATCGGGGTATCGCTTTAGATAGCTTAGAGATGGCTGAGAAGGGCATTGTAGTAGGACAAACTATATCAGGTACGGTTTCTGATAAATACGCAGCTTGCCCAGGCGTAGCAGGTGGTTGTAGCGGTATATTGGAGAGAGGCACAGTAAAAATACACAAATCTAAGTAGCCATGTCGATATATGTAAGTTTCGGTGAATCTCTCTATGACGATAGTTGGTCATCTACACAACCTGAGGGTAAGTACACTGAGTACAAAGGAAACAATTACAAAATAAATAGCGAGTACAAAGACATTCCTTACAGAGGAATTTATTATTCTCTGTGGATTGACAACCAACTAGTTGCAGTTAACTTGAAACGTAAATGAAAGTACCTACAGAAGACCTCACATTAATCTACGCAATAGATACAGATACTTTGCACGACAAGATGACGTACATGTATTGTGGAGACCTGAACTACAAGCATGATGTACGACCTGGTAAAGTTTTTCTAAAGCGGTATAAGGAGCAAGACTACAAAGAAGAGATTGAAAGTCAGATTAGGTCTGGAGATGGCGTAGATATGGCGCTTGTTGTGTACGACATGATGTACAAACAGATGCTACTAAAAGGCGATTACATTATTCATCGTTCAAGGAAAGACTAAAATGCAACTTGCTTATATCTATCGAGACTACGGATGTACTCTTAGTCAGAAAAACTGCACCGCACTTCTACAGGCATTGGCCTTATCTAAAGGTACGATTACTTCTAACTTTAGCCTAAACAACGGGTTTCCTAAGTCTTCTGTAAACCGATGGGAGATGTTCTTTAGACTACAGTTCTTATCAGAAGAGAATGTAGAATGTTTTCACTCCCAGGGATTAGTAACTACAGAGCCAGACAGAGTAGGAGCTTTTTAGCCAGGTGTGATACTATCTAGAGAACTATATCAGTCACACCATGCCTACTTTTGTACACACTAACCACCTAGACTACGCTAAAGAGGATATCTGGGTAGAAGTCCCCTCTAAATACGGTCTGTCTTTAGCTTATTTAGTCACTACTGGTGTTGCTAAGACTAAAAAATCTACTACTGTACAATCTTCGGTAACAATCAATGGTGATACATAATTTCATTGCTAGTAACCAAGTTGGGTTAGTGGGAGAGCAAATTGTACGAGAGTATCTAGAATCTAAGCATTGCACCGTAACTAAAGTAGAAAAAAACTTACCTTACGATTTCATAGTTGAAGGTAAGGATTTGTTTTTGTATGTAGAGGTAAAAACTGACCGTAAGGCAGAACAGACGGGTAACATCTTCTGGGAAACTATGGTTAGTAACAAGCCTGGATGGGCTCTAAAGGAGGTGCCAGATGAAGTAATTCATGACCTGCTCTATATTTGGGTAATCAATGATGAACTAATTATTATGCCCAGAGTTTACTTTGACCGCATTTACTACAAAGACTACCCTATTGTAGAAATCAAAAATAACAGCAGTAGCGGTAAAATCCTACGAGCTGAAGGATACAAAGTCCCTGTTTCTCTAATTAAAGAACACTCTCAGGTTATTAGGTATGCCAATCATTGAGACAACTGGAGATATTTTTAGAAGCGGATGCGATGCTTTAGTATGCCCAGTAAATTGTGAAGGAGTAATGGGAGCCGGACTAGCTAAGGTATTCAAAAGGGAGTACCCTAAGTTTTACGAATACTATAAAGCTCAATGTGCGGTAGGTCTATTAAATGTACCTACACGTCCAGTAATTGTGTACTACGATTATCTTGGTGCAGTTACTTTAATAGCGCTGGCAACTAAAGATACATGGAGAGACCCTAGTAAATATGAGTATGTAGAAAAAGGAATTAAAGAGCTAGCCAAAGCCATTATTTACCACAAGCTAGAGTCTGTTGCTATTCCTGCCCTAGGATGTGGACTGGGTACGTTAGATTGGTCAAAAGTCAAGCAGATTATTACCAGTGGTCTAGAAAACTTACAAGTAGAGATTAAACTGTATGCGCCTATTAACTGACGTAGAAATTACACAGCTAGCGATTGATTCTGCATTGATTACTCCGTTCATTAATATCAAAGTAGCTACTGAAACAAACGCCGTAACTTGCAAAACAACTAAAGTCTGGTCATATGGGCTAGAGCCTTTAGGATATACTTTCCGAAGTTCTTTAGATGGGGAACTTCAAACTCCCGAAGAGACTGCTTCTATTGAGAGCCAATGCAAACAAGACGGAGATGGCCGTACTTACCTCTGGATTGGCTCAGGCGAGTACTTACTACTGAAGACCGTAGAATTAGTCAAGATGCCAGCAGATGTGACTATCTTGAATTTTACGGGTAAGAGCACATGTGAGATTCGACAGGGAGGTAAGACTCATTCTACTCAAGTAGAGCCAGGATACGAGGGACGACTGACTTTTGGTGTAAGTAACCCTACTCCCAATCCCATTAAGTTCTATTTGCTAGAAGGAGCTATACAAGCTAACTTTATCAAGGTAGACAAAGCTCCTGACACTTTGTATGACGGCCATTATCAGGGAGGTAATAGACTGCATAGCATCTAAGTTATAATCTATGTCAGCCCCTACCTAAGACGAGATACCATGCTGACCGGACTAAAGAAGTTCTTTACTGATTTATACACCTGGATAACTAGCCTTTTAGAAGGCAATCCTTCAGCTAAATCAAATCTAGTTCTTCATAGCGAGAAGCAAGAGTTTGGCATGGTATCTCTTCTTAGATTTGATTATCCTGGAATGGTGGACTGGTCAGCTTCCCTTAGAAAAAAGGTAAGTGATGAATCTCTAAAACTTCCTTTGAGGGGAGTATGGGTGTTTGATTCCCCTAAATCCAAATCTCTGTATTTTGTATTGCTATTAAACATAGCAGAGCTAAAGACCGCTAAAGGAGAAGTCAAATATAAGTCTTCTTCCCAATTTGCATGGGAGCAACAATTTGAAAAGGTGCTAGAAAAATCAATAGCAGAGAGCAAAACTCTTAGATGTACTCATATATTTATTGATTTATGGGTATCTAAAGAGAAATCCAGCTTTACTAAAGTTGCAGGTAAAATGGTATCAGATTACAGGCTAACTTTACGTAACAACTTTGTACTAGATTTACAGGGATTTAATACTATAAATCTATACACCAATACTCAAGCTAGAGCAGTTGTATTAGAGTACATTAATTGTGTATCAACTATTTGGAAAGATGGAGTAACTGGAAGTTGGGAAGAAACGGTTAACAGCATCAATATTACTTCTTGGTTAATAGGTGCAGCACAGCATCATATAGCTGATGACCACAGTATTTTCCGCAATAAAATTAATCTTCCTCGTCGTCCTCGTCACTAGATTTGCCTCCTACTATCTTGGTTGCGCTGGTTACTCCAATGCCTCCTACAAGTGCAGTAATGACTGTATTAACTAAGTCTTTTTGCTGCTCACTCAAAGGCGTAGTAGTATTAAAATAATAAAGCAAACCAAAGACTGAGCCTATAGCAATTACTACGTTTACAAGGGATTTGATTGCTTGCTGTGCGCTACGGAGACTTCGTATAGTTCTATTTTGTTTGTTGTTGTTAGTTTTTTCGGTCAAGGCTAAATCAGATATCTGCTTAGATATGGCTGATATTTGTTTTTCTATAGCCTCTAATATCTTATCTTGTTCCATTTTTGTTACCATTTACGGCTTATCTAAGTCTAACGCAAGACATTTTGCGGTATACTTTGGTTTAGCTAAAGTTGTTACCTATAGGACACGTCAGATACCCAGCCCTAAAGGACTGAGCTTGGAAGAGTAATCAAACAAGCTAATCTGACCAGACCACTTGAAAGAGTAAACGTTATTTGAGTCACGACACCCTGGAATCAAGCTAGTTCCCTGCTCTGTCATCTGCAATTAAACAGTCTTAAGGTCACTGAGACAGTGTTGCAGGTCTAACAAGCTCTTATAACAGGTCAAAGCCAACATCACCTCGAAAGAGGCGGAGACAACCATATCTCCACGGAGGGGCAACCATACCCCTCCACCCCGAAAGGGGGTAGGCGAATAAATTCGCCGTGCCGTTTCCCTCTCAGCTCTAAAGAGACTGAGTTTCCCACATACCGAGGTTTTTCTATGATTAATCTACGATTGGTTACGGTTACTTTACTATCTACGTTAGCCTTTGCTTTGCCTGTATCGGCACAAACTGGACTTGCTTCTTGGTACGGAAATCCTTATCATGGAAGACGAACTGCTTGTGGCGAGACTTTTAATATGCATGCACTGACTGCAGCACATAGAACGTTACCTTGCGGAACAAGAGTTAGGGTAACTACTAGTGCAGGAAGGTCTGTGGTGGTTCGTATTAATGATAGAGGCCCTTTTGTTGGGGGACGCATTGTTGATATGTCTAGGGCAGCTATGGATGTCTTGCGTGGCCGTAGCGCAGGAGTAGTTAGAGTGACTTTAACTCGTTTGCGATAAGAACTGTACACCTTATTAGATAGGTAGACATTACTCTACCTATCTCCACTACTAATTATGGCTAAAATCAGCAAAAGCATTACATTAGAAAAAGCTCATTACAAGACGCTAGACAAGCTATCGGATATATCTTCTGACGACAGTTTACTAGAGGTTAGGGCTAAATGGTCGGACATCTATCTAAATTGGAATGACAAAGATTATGTGATTACGGATAGACTTAAAGACTTTGATTATTATCTAACTGACGAAGACATTTACTTTGTTAACAAGGGTCAGATAGAGATTGATTATAATTATTTGATGTATTTGTCCACCTATCTAGGATATGGCAATAAGTTCTCTATTCAAGATATTCTTATTACCAAATTTAAAGAGCCTCTAGTTACTTCAGACGGTGTGGAGTATATGTCCCTAGCCAACTACTACAGCGCCATGAAGACGCAAGACTACTCTACTCGTTCTACTATCGCCCAGCTAAGTCCGTTCTCGTCTCTGAGGCACTGGGAAGGTATGGAGGAGTATATTAGACCTAACTGGTTATCTGTACGAGATACTGTAATGGATAAAGGATTGCAGTTCTTACAAGGTGATGCTAGTTTTGATGTAGTCAAGCTGCCTTATATTGGTGTATTGTTTACAGATGTGTATGGTGTGTCGTTATTTGGAAACAGCGAGGAGGATAGTTACTGGGGAATATCTACTACATCTTTTAGTGGTAGCAACATTTTGGGTAACAAGTTATCTAGTCTTAAGTACGCTCAGCTTTACGAGAACATTCCTTTTTAGGTAATAGTATGTACGATGCAGAAAAGCTTTACAGAGTAGTTAAGAATTTTACCAATATCAATACTGCTGAGTACTACATTACCAACACATCAGACGCTACCGAGCTTAGTGTAGTTACAGACACAGACAGAGAGATTTACTATCGTTGGGATGAGTTACACATAGGACATACCGCTAGAAAAACATACAAGCTAGATGTTGACCTAATTAAAAGTCTCAAAGACTCTACTCTCGGCGCTATACGAGAGATAGGCTTTTTTCTACCGGAGTCTTCTGATGGCTTTAGTGTGGATAGGAGCATTGGTAGTTTTATGTTTCCGCAAACAACTGTGCGTTCTGTAAATCCTGACTACTCCTTGCTACATAACTTTATTACTGCGTTAAACTTTAGGCGATTTCCTTATACAGAAGTATCGTCTAGCGGTAAAACTTTCTCTTCAAATATTGAGTGTGACCAAATCCAATACACCTCGGATACTTTGATAGGTAGTATGGATATCCTATGCAATAAAAGCTACATGTCCTTTGTAGCTAAGTTTGTAAAAGATAAGACAGAGGTACGAACATCTGAGGACACTATTAGTTTTGTTAGTAGCATAACCAAAGAGTTTGATGTAGTCGTTAACTGCCTAATGTATAGTATCCCAGAAAATAGGACAGATGATTATGTATTTAACAAAACTATCAGCATATACAACACCGCATCACTGGAAGTAGTAGCGATGCCTGACAATGCCGAAGTAATACAAGTAGGTGACAAGTATATATCCAAAGACAGTTATGATTTTTTAACTAACTTTAACCCCCACTTAATGCTATCTAGTATTCAGACAGAAAAAACTATTGTGCCCGTAGCTATTGCGCACAAAGAGGGAGTGTATAGAGTAGCTACTTTATTACAAAAACCTAGCTAAACCCGATAGCAGTGTGAAACGTATTCATTCGGCTTCTGAAGCTGGCGTTCTGGGCTGTTGTTTGAGCGGCACCTGCATGAGCCATTGACATCTGATGGTTCCCTTGCCCGTCTCTCGTACCGTTGGCATTCCGTGCGACTAGGAACATATTTAAGGTACACAAACCTGACGACGTTGATGCAATGGCTAGCTCAGTGCTGTCTCTGCGCCCAATCATTTCAGAGCTTGAGGCGCGGCTAATTGAACTGTAGCTACCTGCCGCAGGAACAATCGTAGACGCTACCTGGTTAAGGGTGCCCGTTAGATTGAGTCGAAACGCTGTATCGACGTTCCCGGACTGAATGTTAAGAGAGCAACCGTTTGTGTTGGATGCATTGACGCATCCCATTAAAGCCCTAAATGTGTTTAGAGATGTCGAGTTCTCACGCAAATAACACCCAATAGAAGCATTGTTCTGAGTAAAATTAACTCCGGTAGACGGTGCCCAATTTGTATTTATAAAGCCTGTGGAAGTATTTCCCCGCCATCCCTGTCGCCTAGTGAATACAGGCGGAGTTGAACCCGAGCTAGTAGCACTTTGCAGGCTCACAATACATCGCAGAGAATCCGCTGCATTATCTCCAAACTGAAGTAGGTACAGCCTATCAAAGGACAATATCCCATCAGTGGCAAACCCCCCTAGCAGCGCGTCAAGAGCCTGCCGTTCAGCCGTGCTATAGTTGCCCGTTGCCACGTCTAACCATGCTTGGGTATCCGCCCTGTAGCTGGCTGTAGTGGGATATATTAAAGCTGCGCGAAACGCTGGTAACATTATTATACTTTCACAAGAGGAGCAATTTTACTAGTCCAATCAACTTCTGCAGATTTAGCCATTTCTGCAATAGCTGCAATAGCAGATATGAAGGTATGATAGGCGGCAGCATCAAAAGCAAACCCCACCAAACTATCGTTTGTAACTTGATTAATACCTGTAAGCAAATATCCTTTCTTACTTGAAACTAGCAAATACTTATCCACATCACCTAACAAATCTGTAGCTGCTCTAGCTAACCTAGATGCTTCCCTAAAATGCTCTCTTTGGTCATTGAGCAATGCTTGCTGATTCTGGTCTTGTTGCTCTTGTGTTAGTGACATGTTATGCTGCAGTATCCCCGAGTATTCGATAATCGTTAGTGGTAAGTCTAGGAAGAATAGAAATAACAGCATGTTGTCCTGCTGTTTTGAACTGAGATTGACGATTGACCACAGTGACACTACCGCCAGCAGCCACCGTAACTTGACCAGCGGCAGACTGTGCGACCAAACAATTAAACCCCGCAGGTAATCCGCTAGGGAGTGTTGCAGTGATTGCAGTTGCAGCAGTAAATATTTTTTGTTTACCGTTATCTGCAGCTACGAAAGTATACGTAGTTGTGGTAACTTCTTCCGAGACTATAGAGTATCGCTGCAGTCCTTGGTCGTTTAGTCCTTGTGCCGCAGTGATATTTACAAGAGCCTGTTGAGCATCTAATGCTGCTCTTGCTGCGGATACTACCGTAAAACTAGGTGTACCTTGTCTCATTAAATTAGCCTACAGTTAAAATGTTCCAAGTTCCTGTAATAGCACCGAAAGATGTGACATCTAACGAATAAGATGTGCTATTGGTGTAAGTAATCTCGTCAGGGATTACTTTCTTACCCGTGTTATCCACTACTGTAACATCTAGATATTGTTGACCTAACCCATGAGTGATTGCTACTGTTCCTGCAGTTAAATCACCATTCACTAAAGTACGTCTGTGAGTACGAGCAACAGGTGCAGTAGCGCCAACTAATCCAGCTTCCCAGATGTCGGTAGATTCGTTCCACAATACCGTAGCTGAAGTAGATGCTCCTCTACGAACTTCAATTCCTCCATTTTCTGTAGGAGTTCCTGAAGATACATTGTTATTTAAGACAATTATGTTGTCATCAACTGTAAGAGTTTCTGAGTTGATTGTAGTAGTAGTGCCTCTAACTAAGAGGTTATTCACTTCAATATCGGCAAAAGCATTATCAGCTAGGTTACGTAATTGTAGTGCTCCAGCATTATTTTTTAGGAGTAGGCCAGTTCCACCACTATCTACAGCAAAGGTCACATTAGTTGTGCCTGTGTCTGCGTTACGAGTGTGAAATCTGCTATCGTTACCTACTGCAAATGTAGTAGACGTTACTCCAGCTAGTGCAGAGATATCAGCATATACCAAAGACCTAAATGCAGGAGTAGCTGCACCGTCAGATACAGCCCCAGCAAATACCGTGTTAGCTGTTTGAGTAGCTAACGACACTGCTAGCGTACCTGTAGAAGTAATAGGACTTCCTGATACTGATAAGATGCTAGGCACACTCAAAGCTACACTGGTGACGCTTCCACCACCACCTGCGGCAGCGGTAGTGATTACACCAGAGCTACTTATAAACATAGCCTCAGGGCTTCCTGCAGGCAGTGCTTGAGGCAATGTGATATTAAAGCTAGTAGCGGGGTCGCCTGCTTGAGGCCCTCTTAGACCTACAAAAGTACTAGCTGTAGCATTTCTAAAATACCTTACACCTAAACCTAAAAACTCTTTTAAACCTTCACGCATTTTAATTACCTATTTATTACAGAGTAGCAGAGACTGTCCATGTTCCTACAATAGGTACAAATGACGTTAAGTAAACACTAGCGGTATTGATGGACACATTCTCAATATTGTCTGGCCCCATTACTTGACCAAAGCTATCCCAGACAGTAATGCCTGAAGGATACCCATCTAATCCATGAATGAGAGGATAGATATTTGCTACAGTAATATCTGCCTGAGTAAACGTAGCTTGATAAGGAGGAGTAACTGTACCGCTATCTTGTTTGAATGCGCCTGACATTAGATATATCTAGCCTCGATAATACATTCTGTTGACGTAGCTGCTTCATACACTAGAGGTTGCACAGAGAAAGCGTAAGTCAACCCGGTAGAAAAAAGCTGATAGGTAGCTGCAAAATATTCATTATCTAAAACAGTGAAGCCGTTATTACCAAACACAGGATACGACATTACAGGAGTACTAGTACTTCCAGTTGAATTAAATAGCATCAAGTATCTAGTTGCTGTAGCTAGGTTAGTAGCTGACAGAGCATGTAGTTGAGTACTTCCTGATTTGATAGTCGCAGTAACCGCAGTTCCCAGTGCTCGGTACGTTAAAGGAATGGGTCTTACAGTGGCATCTACCGCAGTCTTTACAGCCTGGGTTTGAGTATTGATGCCAGATAGCGCATTTAGTAGATTACTATCGCTTACAGAGGCTACAGGTAACGGAGTAGCAAGGATAGCAGCTAGTCGCTCACCAATAAATCGTAGTTTAGCGTTATGACTTCCAGTGACACTTGCAGCATCAGCTAGCTCACCTAGCAGAGTATACAAAAAAGTGTTATCAGCTAGTACGGTACGCAGTGTAGTAGCGTTTGTTACTCCTGCTCCTTTGGCAGAAGTGACTGCATCAATAAGTCCTGTAGTGTTAGTGGATATATTACCTAAATTAGTTCCTACATTTTGTAGGTTAGTAGCTTGCTGAATTTCCTCTGATACTACAGACAGGTCAATACTTACTCCTCCAGCAATAGTTACAGGAGTAGGTGCAGCGATAGCGCTCTGGACATTGGCCCTATGCGCCACTAAGTACTCTAACTTAGAGATATCCTCAGTTGCTACTATCTGAGTATCAATTAAAGCTAGATAATCATTGAGTTTAGCTAATGCAGTCATCTCTAAGTTTATAGTTAAAAATTCTATCTACATATTAACATAGAGCCCGTTGGCGTTAGTTAAGCTTAAGTTAACTAAGTAATTCACAGGAAGCCATGTCTCGCTCTACTAGAAAAAACTTGAAGTGGATACACGGGTATAGACAAATTAGGCATAAAAGAAATATTCAGAATATTATCAGTTCCCATGATGAGCTAGAGCTTGGTGGAATGGCTAAGTTTCGATGTGTCCCTACAAACTATGACGATAAACCTATTAGTTTTGTACCGTACGCTTTAGGTGTTAAATGGGCTAAAGAGATGCAGCAGTATAGAAACATGCGTTCACCAATACAGGAGTAACCACGGTAGAAAACATGCGGATAGATGTAAGTATTAACACCAACAATGAAGCTTTTTATGAAGATGACTTAGATAGTGAGGTAGCTAGGATTTTACGTTGTCTTGCTAAAGACATTGGACAGGGATATAAGCCTACTAAGTTAAAAGATTATAACGGCAATACCGTAGGTTCAGTAGAGTATTTGGAGGATTAGATATGCCTGCTTTTAAGATAGGTCAAGAGTTTCAGATTTTTGGTGTAGTCTACAAAATAATCAATGTCTACACCGATATGGATGGTCATGCATTGTACAAACTGTTTTCTACCGAGCTTAGTCCCTTAGATGAGCTTTCTATTCGATATGAAAATGACGTATCTTTAGGATTATTTTACAAACGGTATAACACGGCACTTGACAAGACACCGGATTCGCCTTAAACTGCCATAAGCAGGCATCTAGCACAGTCTGAAACGGAGCGCTAGTGATACATAGATAAATTAACTGCGAAGCAACACTCGTCTAGGTTCTATCATGTACAAACAATTCTCGCTAGGTGAGATAGTTACCTGGCTAGCAAACTCTAAGACTTACAAAGTAGTACAAATAAGTAAAGACTACTATCTAATTTCTGAGTACGATACTAGTATACAAAAGACAGACACCAAACAAAAGAGCATTGATATCTCTATAGCAGCAACTTTAGTGCCAGATGAGCTAGCTAGTAAGTCTGGTATACATGTCTCTCATTTACTCGGTACTAAAGTAAAGGGTTCGCCCTATTTTGCAGATATAGAATTTACAGTAATAAGTAGCTACTTGCGCTCAGATTTGTATACTAGGTCTGATATAGTTTGCTACGACCTAAGGGTAAATGAGGGTACAGGTAGATTATGCGGTGTCGGTCACGATGAGACAGTGTTCATTAGCTATAGTACCCCTAAAGATTAACTATCATGAATCTAACATTCAGTGAAGTACTAGACTTTCTAGAACAATATCAGATTGCACCTAAGTTTAGTATTGGAGATGCCTTTGATTTACGCAATAAGTACACAGAGCCCGGCTATGACGTAAAAGTAGAGATAACAGATATACTACTTACGTCTAAGGAATGTAAGTTTATTTATGAAGTAAAAGGTTTGGCTACTGGTTGGCTAGATTATTACACCGAAGATACGTTAGCGCTGTATAGAGGTCTAAACGGATAATCATGGACGAAACTTTACAGGAAATCACGATAGGTTCTGGAGACATGGCAGCTATTGCACTTGTCATGTACCAAGGATGGCAAAAGTCCCAACTACCCCCACTGGTCATTTGCACCTCTTTTGAGGATTGGTTGACCGCTATAGTAAGAGCAAACGGAACTAGTTTAACAAAACCACAGGAGACTAACAATGTCTAGAGAACTAAGTTTTTATCGAACAGGTAAAGTGGAAGGCATCATTACTACTATCGAGATTATGACTGAGCACAAGCTGACCCGAGAAGAGCTACAAGTTAAGTTTGTAGAGGTCATGAGTCATTACGCTACGTTTTCCAAGGAGGACATTGAGTATTATGGTAATCAATATTTTGGTATTGATGAAGATTGATGTTCTTGCGTACAAATTATCCTAGGTAAATACCCTAATGTCCGACACTGATTCAACAAGTTTTGTATCCAAAGTAGTAAAAAGTGGCTACGGTCTTAGTAATCACTTGACTTTTAAGTATGTCTTGTACTTTATCAAACAAGAGGCAGACTTTTCTCCTTTGTTTAAAGTTGGTGAGGAGGTACGAGTTCTGGAATCTGTGGAGGGTACAGGCACTAATAATCCTTACCCCGTATATTCTTCTGTGCTTTACACGGTAGATAGAGTACTGATTGCAGACCCTTTATCTTTCATGTACAAAGTTCAAGGCTCTTACGACCTTTCAGAAGACCCAGATATCCGGTATGTGTTTGAGAATGCACTAATTAAACCGGATGACATCCCTCCTTTTTAGTTTGACAGTTAACCTATAACAGTGGTATAGTAATATCAGTGTTAGAGGATTCTTGTTTCATCTTGCCTAGAGCATAAACACCGGACAACCGATGCTCTAGGCTTTTTCAGCTCTATACTCAGTTTTAAGTATGAACATGAGTTACTGCAGGTTTGAGAATACTCTTAGAGACTTGAGAGATTGCTTTGACGCTATGAACGAAGATGACATGGACGATTTAAGTCAATATGAGGCGGAAGCTAAAGATAAGTTAATTGCCCTTTGTAGGACAATCATCAAGTACGAAGACGCCTGGAACGCAGACTAATGGCAGTAAAAGTTGACCCTGATATCTTCTCTAAATTTATGCCAGACTACCCGACAAGTGACTCAGATTTTATGACCACAAGCCACCTATCTGACCCAAACTACATTACAGGATTAGCTATGGATACTCAACCTACTATGTTTTCTAACGTACCTAAGTTAGCGCTTCCTTTAGTTATTTCACCAGAACGATTTGACCAGGGATACAACTATCCTATTGAACAGCTAGTAGATAGTCGCCCAGGCGGTAAGACTCAAGTTAAATACCTGAGCTACACCCATGCTTTCCGTATCTTTAAGACACTGTTTCCAGAACTTAACGTAGAGTGCATGGTAAACCCTGTCAACGGCTCGTACGTATGGGAAGAGGCAGATGGACGAGGATTCTACATCAAGCCTTATATTCACGATGGAGTGCGGGTATCGAGTATCTTCTACTTTGCAGTGCTAACTACGTCTATGGGGCCTGTGATGCCTGGTGAGGTAGTTATGTCTAAGAATTACACCACAAACAAACAGGAGGTTAAAACTTTCAATACTGCTACAGACCCTGAAGCATTGGTAGTTCTTAACACTGCTACCATCAACAAAGCTTTTTACCGAGCTATGACTAAAGTAATTGCTCTAGTTACAGGCATTGGTCTTAAGCTATGGACAGGAGATGACTTAACTGACCCTGTAGTAGAAGAGCCTGTAGCTCCTGTGGTTGCTGCAGTATCTCGTAAGTTTAAGTTGGTGACTAAAATCAAGGAGCTCTTGACTAAGTATGAGGGAACTGGTAAGGTATATCCATTGAGCGATAAAGAAAAGCAGGCAGTATCTACCTATCCTAACTTCAATGAGTCCCTGATTACTGAGGAGGAGCTAACCAGTCTAGGTAAGGGAGTAAAAGATGCTTTAGCCGATAAGCCATCTTTAGATGTTAAGGAACTGCTATCCTCTCTTACAATACAACCACAAGACTACCCACCAGGCTCTCATGAAGTAGAAGAAGTATTAGTTCCTGAGTATGTAGTAGATGCGGTAGCGTACATTCCAGAAGAGGAAAGCGCAGGACAGCCCTTAAAGATTGAGGATATCGAAGAGAGTATTACTGAAGAGGCACCTACACCTAAGCGTCGTAGACCTCGTGCAGAGTAAGACAGAGTTACGTTCAAAAGTTTCACACCCAAATTAACAAGGAATCTATGCAAGTATACGCAGCTACAGGTAAAGTGATTGCAATCCGTAAGCCTAGCTTCAAAACTGAGAAAGCAGTCCTAGAAGTTACGGTCAATGTTCGCTCAGGACAGAAAAAGCGTGATGGTGACGAGTATGCGCCATCTCTGTTGTTTAGCATTCTAGTATGGGACAAGACCGCAGAATATCTAGAGCCTAAGCTAGAGGTAGGTAATCGTGTTTCTTTTGCAGGACAGCTAGGGGATGTTAACGTATACGAGGGCAAGAAGGGCCTTACAGCTAACTTGACTCTGCATCAAGTACATTCTTTCAACATTGAAGAAGACATGGTGTACGAAGAGAATGCAAGCGCAGCTAAGGCTACAAAGACACCTGCAGCATCTTCTCGTAAGGCATCTGCTGCTCCTGCTATTCCTGACTGGAATGCGCTAGAGGATGATGAAGTCCTGTTTTAAAGTTGGGTGAGTAAGTTACTGAGTGAGTTTTAGGGCAGAGCATAAAAACTCTGCCTTTATTTGTAGGACACAATCATGAACAAACTACTATCTTTTCTAAAGGGTCTGTTTGGTAAGAAGTCTAAGTATTCTAGGAATATCAAACAGGAACACGAAGACTACCTACGGAAGCAGTTAGATTTGCGCAAAACTCAGACACCGGAAGGACATAGAATTAATTCTAGTCCGGATAAGAAGTTCAGACTTTAAGAGGAATATTGTGGAACAACAAGATTTTGATTGGATGGAAGAGGGTTTAGATGATTTAGAGTGGTCAACTACCAGACGAGTAGATGCTTTGCAAGACCAGATTGACGAACTGACGAAACAGCTAGCTGAGCAATCTTTAGTGATTAACACTTGCTATAAGGCCATTTATTCTTTAGGCGTCTTGCCTATGTACCCGCCATTGTCTGACAAAATGAGAGCTATTGTGGAGAGTCCTTATGTCTACATCTAATTTTGAGACTGCAAGTTATATCGAAGATTTAGAATCGCAAGTGTCAGTGCTTAACGATACCGTACACAGTCTGAGACACGAGTTAGACGACAAAGATATTTGCATTGAAGAATTAGAGGCAGATGTAAGGTCACTAAATACTACTAACAATGAGCTTGATTTTGAGTTAGAGGAGGCGCGGGTGTGTAATAGAGGTCTACTTGATACTCAAAAAACACTAGACGATAATATTGAGAAGCTAGAGCATAAGCTACGTAAATCAGAAAACATTATCACCAGACTATCTGCTATCGCAGACAGCAAAGAAGAGGGGGACTACTACGCGCAGCAATACTCAGTAAACACTCAAGCAGAAATTATTGATGAGCTAGAAAACAAAGTATTAAGTGCTGAGGGACTATTGAATGTCTGTAAACAGGAGTTAACTAGCTACAAGACTTGTTTTGAGCGAGTGAAAACTGAGAAGGAAAATCTAGTTATTAAGTACGCTGAACTAGAGAAAAGATTCTATACCGTGTTTGATTTAATGGCTAGTCAAATTAAGTAGTACTAAACCACTTAGGAGCTTCCCATATGTATGCCTGACCCTAATATTCAAATGTACGTATATCAGCTAGAAAAAGCACTGGCGCGACAGACTGATATCAATAAAGACCTACGTAACAAGCTAGACTTAGAAATTAAATCTCATACGTATACTTCAAACACCACAGCAGGCATTATTGAGGAGCTAGAAAATAAAGTAGATTTTAATTTTATGAAAGAGGCTGAGTTTAAGGCGGACGTGTGGAGTACCCAGGGATTGTTGCGGAGCTGTCAAGAAGATTTAGACAGGTACAAGTTTTCTTTTGAGCAACTTCAAATTACTTACCAGCACCAAGTAGCTTTTTATGACAGGCTACAGAAGCAGGTAGACATTCTATTTGATTTACTAGCCAACAAATAAATTAAGTAAGGAGCACCTCATGTCAGATAATACAGGCTACTTAGAAGAAAAGATTAGAGGTCTAGAGATGGATTTAAGCTGGGAAAAGCAATCTAGAGAGTACGACAAAGAAGAGCTGTCTGAAGAAATTAATGACTTACTTACTGAGCTAAAGAAATCAAAGGACGCTTTAGCAGACAACGATTTGTACGTAGAGAAATTAGAAGAGAAACTAGATACTTGTAAAAGTTTCTTACGTTGCCACAGAGAGGAGTCTTACACCTTAAGCGGAACTATAAACGAGCTGTGCGGAACTGCAAGTGACCTATACGGCAGATTGGCTCAGGCTGAAAAGCAATTAGAAGACCAAGAATTGCTATACGCTCTGCTCAATGAATACGAAACCAAAGTACAGCAATTAGAGCTAACGTTATTCGAGTATGATTTTAACGGGTACAGGACATCGGCCAGCTAAATTAGGTGGTTGGGCTAATTTTGAAAGTACTAGACTACCTCTCTTAATTGACGCAGTAACTACAGAGTTATCTCTTCTATCTTATAAGTTCTCTGTAGACAGGGTGCTTACGGGTATGGCTATGGGTTACGATTATGCATTAGGTATGGCGGCACTACAACTAAAGATTCCTGTAGTTGCTGTCATACCATTTAATGATTTTGACTCTACTTGGACTTATTCGTATAGACGATTGTATAGGCAGTTGTTGGATTTATCTGCAGAGTACGTAGTAGTTACAGATGAGGTGAATTTAGATAAGAAGTGGGAAGTAAGCAAAGCGTTAGACACTAGGAACAAATACTTGGTAGATAACTCAGATATTCTACTAGCCTTATTTGATGGCGTAGCTAAGGGAGGTACATATAACTGCTTAATGTACGCGTCAAAGAAACAACCAAAGATGATTATACATAACATGTGGCGTAAATGGGAGAAGGCTGATGCTGGGTAAACCAATTGTCAAAGAAGATACACAGCATGACGGCAGACGATTCTACTACTCAGATGATGGTCTGCCATACATTAGTACAACTACACTGCTCAGCTACTTTGAAGACCAGACAAATCTAAGAGCATGGCAGAAAAAAGAAGGCTTAGAGGCAGCTAACAAGATTACACAAGATAGTATTGCTGTAGGTAAGCTTTCCCATACGCAGATTGAGGAGTATCTAGAATCAGGTAATATTGGGGAAGATTTAACTCCCTATGCAACTAATGCAATCAATAACTTCTACGGTAAATGTTCAGCACTCTTAGTTGAGGAAGCTTTTCTATACGAAGACCCTAGTAACCCTGTAATTAGATTTGCAGGAAGACTAGACCAATTATTAACTGTAGAGGCAGGCGCATTTAGGTACAACAGTTTTCCTTATGAGCCACTGAAGGAATTAGTAGTGATTGCTGACCTCAAGACTAAGCGAAAGCCTGTACGATTGGATAGAGTTGATTACATCTTCAAATACTGTCTACAAGGGGCAGCATACGCCCATGCAGTAAGTAGCCTATCAGACTATCAAGTAGATGGTTCAATGGTCGTAGTGGTCACTAAAACCACTTGTAAGCTACTTTATCTAGATAGGCAGCATATTGAATTCTACTGGAACATCTTCAATGACATGCTCCATGATTATTATCGTATTAGACCAATAAACAAGACTTGGAAAGAGCTTGTGTCTGAAGCTAGTTTGTCCTATGATGAAGACTCAATGGAAGTTAGTTCAAATATGCCTCACCTGTTACTGCCCATTAATCACCAAGTAGAGGATTAAGATGTACGACCCTAAAAAGATTAATTGTGACGTGTATTTTCTGACCAACTTAGATATGGAGGAACAAATCTCTAATCATTGGAGTCCTGGCGTTCTTTTTAAAATAGAGCCTAATTATGAAGATAGGACAGAGTGGTTAGGGTTTATCTGTGCGGAAGAGTTAGATGAGTGGGATAATCAAACTATATTTTCTGCAATAGAGCAGGGCTACTATGCATACTGCCCTTATCTATTTATCCAGCAACTAATTAATGATGGAGTATTTCCTTCAGGGTATTATGTTATTGACTTAGCCTGGTAGATACTTATGTCTTTTAACATTCTTGACCATTTAGACGAGTTAGAGGATGTGAAAGAAAATGGCTCATGGATACTAGCTGCTTGTCCTATATGCTCAGGTAAATTAAAAATATCCAATAGTGAGCCTAAGAGAGGAGCGTATGCTTGTTACACCGAAGAATGTCACAGCATTAACGGTGTAAATAAGATACGAGAAAAGCTATACAAGTACAAACGCACCCCATTTCAGCAAAAGACGCCCTTTAGTAAGTCTCAAGTGTTTAGGTCTACCTCATCGCTAGCCCAGATAGTTAGACCTGTGCATTTGTCCACTACAAACATTGCAGACTACACAACTACTTGTGAGTATGTTCCACCTGTAGTCATCCAAACGTCTACGGTAGAAAAACTTACGGTTTATGCTTATGAGGACTTTCAAGTAAAGAGAGTAGATAGGCAGGATGAGAAGTTCCTGTTTACTGCGTACTACGATGAGCAAGGACTAGAGGTTCAAGATGTTCCCAGTAAATTAACTAGTCTACCTATCTACCAGAGTAAGTATCTTCAACCCAATCTGTTTATGGTTGAGGGAGAGAAATGTGCAGATACGTTACACAAACTAGGTATAGCATGTATAACTGTACATGTTAAATTCTGGCAAGATTCTTACTTGGATAAGTTATTTTACATGATGCACACTCAAGGTTTAAGAAATGTTATGTACCTAGCTGACAATGATGTTCCCGGTGTAGCAAAAGCTAGTAAGGTAATCAAATCTTTATGGTTACGTGGCGTAGGGGCTAAGTATATCAACACATCTGACCTTTTTTCTACCTCGCAATATTCTGCTAAATCTGGTTTTGATATTGCTGATGCATACGACTATAATTTAATTAATAGCAAGAATTACACTAAGGTTCTGAACTTTGACTAGACTATCGCCCAACGAGTTATTTCCGATTAATTTTGATGCAGAGCAGAACAAAGAGCTATTCAACTACTACGATGAGGATTTAAGAGGGTACATCAAGGTAATTAGCGACAAAAAGACTAGCACTATCCAAAAGAACTTCTTTATGAATAAGCTCATAGAGAAGTGGAGTCCCTTACTAGGCTTTGATAAGACCCAAATTAACCAGCATATAGGAGATATTCAAGCTCCTGTATCTGATATGGTGACAAGCTTTACTCTTAAGCAGGCAATGCAGCATTATGATGACACCTCTAACTGGCTAGTTCCTAATTTGCTCAGGACTTGCGGTTTGTATATAATTGCAGGTCTTCCTAAAGTAGGTAAGTCTTTGCTCATCTATTTTCTGATGTACTCTGTAGCCATTAGTGGTAAGTTTCTTGGTAGGCCAACGCAGAAAGGAAAAGTATTATACATTCAGCTAGAAGAGCCACCAGGAACTATTGCTGAACGGCTATTCCTATCGGGTTTCGGGGACATGCTAGATGACGACACTAGCCTTACTGTGAACTTTGGCGACCAGGTACTGATTGAGCGTAAGTTTGACCTACTATACGACATAGGATGGCTAATCAAGAAAATCAAAGAGTATGAGCCTTCTTTGGTTATCATTGATTCGTTGCGCATGAGCAGCATTAATAGTCCTCATAGCGAGAACAGTGGGGAGTTTGGCAAGCTTGTGTACAGGTTGCAGCAGGTATTTAATACCACAAATACTTGTGGTGTACTTGTTCACCATATGAACAAAGCTGGCGCCAAAGGAGGTAGCGATTACTCATTGGTGGATAGTATGTCTGGTCATACATCTCTCAGCTCTGCTACAAGCGGTCTTATTGGCCTTAGACGAGAGGAAACGGAAGATGGGCCACTGATTACTCTGAAGACTCTTCCTAGGGACGGTACGCCCATTACAATCACTTATCGTATTAAGCCAAGTGACACTGGTATGTGGGGACTAGAGAAAATTTGGGAAGATAGTCCTATTGGGCATCCTTCTACAGGTAAAATTCTGAGGTTCTTGTATCAGAATATGTCTACAGACAAAAAGTTTACTATTGCAGAAATAGCCACAGGTATCGGAGTATCTCTAGGAGACGGGGAATTCAGAAAATGCTTAGAGTTTTTGAATAGTAGTCAGCTAATTGGTTCTAAATACCGAGGAGGATTTAAGTATTTTTTCCCTGAAGGTAATGAGTGGCTAGTTAATTCCTCGTCTATTAGAGATACGTTTGACCCCTCGGTACTAGATGCCAATATGGTTATTCGTTGCTGTACTAAGAAGGAATTGCAAGACTTATTTATGGGTTGGGATAAGGAGCGAATCAATAAAGCTATTGCCTACCTACTAGGCCCAGAGAAAGACCTCGCAGATACACTAGCTAAACGATACCTTTACGTAGAAGGAGATATCGTCCTATACAAAGGAGGTATGCACACTGTGGTCAAGCCTGCTAACAAAGCTAGCTTGTACACTACTAAGTACATTATTGAAGGTGTAGACACTCCTGTACTAGAGACAGAGTTAGGAGAATATCTAGTAGAGCTAATTGAAGAAGAACCAGTAGTTGTAGCTCTTGAAGATATTATGGGCACAGACTTTTTCATTGACGACGATGATGCAGAAGAAGAAGATGATGAGTATGACCCAGACGACCGCCAACTAAGTATTATTAGGGGTTAACATGTCCTACATAGCTAGTGTTATGGCAAATCGTAGGGCAGAGCTAAGGTTAACTATGACTAAGCACGAGAGGGTTCTTGATTCTTTATTATCGGAAGCGGTATCTAGTATGGTTATGTATGGGTACTATGCTCTTGATGAAAGTCAAATTAAACAAAGGTATCAGGAGTTGTTAAGTGAAGAAACAGACAGTATCTAAAGCAACGATAGAAAAATGTCTAGACGCGCTAACCCTTATGGTATTCATCAAAGACTATGAAAATCAGGTATTTAACAGAGTCGATTGACGAGTTAAAGGCCGCTTATTCATCTGCTACAGATACTATCTTTGGCTATGATTCTGAGACTACTGGATTATCTGCTAGGTCAGACAAGTTACGGCTTATGCAGTTTTGCATAGAGCAGACTACGTATATCCTAGATTGTTTTACTATCCCTAATGTATTTAGAGATGTAAATGCTTTATTGCAGACTAGAGCTGACATAACTTTAGTAGGCCAGAACCTAAAGTTTGACATTCAATTCCTGTGGGCTAATGGCATTGACCCAGAGTTCGTTAATGTCATGGACACTATGCTATCTGCAAAGATTCTAGAGTCTGGGTTTGCTGTAAACTTTGGCTTAGATGATATTGCTGCTAGATATTTAGACATCATAGTAGCTAAGGAAGAACAAAAGTCAGATTGGTCAGTGCAGGAGTTGTCTGAAAGCCAGCTAAAGTATGCAGCTGTGGACGCTGTAATTGTTAGGAAGCTGTATCCAGTACTGATGAGTGCTATTGAGTCTAACAAGCTTCAGAACGTGTTTAAGCTGGAGCACAGGTGCTTGTTTGCTACAGCAGCTATGGAGTTTAATGGCGCATATTGCAATATTGAGCAACTAGAAGCTATGGCTCCTGTATTTGAGAAGAAACAGGAGAAGGCTAAGGAAGAGTTCTTAGGTCATGTAAAGGATAGATATGTTAAGTACAATCTACAGGGAGAGATTATTGACACAGGACTAAACTTAAATAGTCCTGTCCAGATGCTTAAAGTTCTTCAAGACTTAGGAATTCCTGACCCTGACGAACCAGACACATTAATTCAATCTACTGGCTCTAACGTATTTAAGTTACTAGACTTAGATGACTATCCAGTACTAGACGCTTTGATGACTTTCAAGAAAGCATCTAAGTTACTAAGCGGATATATCTATAGTCTGCCTAAGATGGTTAATCCTGTAACAGGCAGGATTCATACCAGCTACAGTCAGATGATTAGAACTGGTAGATTTTCAAGCTCTTGCCCAAATCTGCAAAATATTCCGAGACCTAGTTCCGACAATGAAGCAACTATTAAGGAGGCATTTCAGCCAAAACCAGGCTACGTGTATGTAGCAGCAGACTATAGCCAAATCGAACTAAGAGTTATGGCAGAAGTTATCTACCTGATGACTGGCGATAGCTCCATGCTTGACGAGTTTCTAAACAAAAAAGACCCCTATGTAAACACGGGTGCTTTACTGATGGGCTATAACTATGACGATATGTTTGAGAACGGTAAATTACTACCGCAATACAAACCTTTACGTCAAATTGCTAAGCCTATCAGACTCGGTACTAACTATGGGATGAAGGCGGCTAAACTAAAGAATTATAGCAAGCAAAGCTATAACGTTTCTATGACCAAAGAAGAGGCATATGCTCACTATGACAACTATGTAACAGCTTACCCAGGTCTGCTGCTGTACCATGCTACGTTTGCTACTCCTGCTATCAAACAGAATCCTGTAGCCTATACTCTACCTCCCTTTAACCGACCTAGGTACTGGGATGAGTATCAAGGAACTACGGGATTGTCCAATCATGGTATTCAGGGCACATCTGCTGATATCACCAAGTTAGCTATGTGTCTTATCTATGAGGAGTTATACGACTTAGGATATTCTCCTACCCAAAGTTGGGATATCATGCCTGTGTTCACCATTCACGATGAGATTGTACTAGAGGTTGTAGAGCATTTGTCAGCCCTAGCTTCTGAGCTGCTAGAGAGGCATATGATTGGTGCAGCTAAATATGTGCTCAAGCTTTGCCCTATCGAAGCAGAAGTCAAGATTCAAACAAACTTAGCGGATAAGTAATATGATTTAAAGTATCACCAGAATAAAGCAGCTACAAATTATGGCTAATAAGCGCAACTGGATTAAGAGACCTACCTTCATAGATTACCCTGACTGTGTAGATAAGCTAGGTATGAAAATACTTACTAGAAAAATGCGCAAGCTAAACAAGCAAGGCGCAGAGCTAGAGGTATTGGGTAATCATAAATACTGGTTGTATTACTAGCGTCGTTGCCGTAAGGAATTAGGAGGTAGAGTAGGAGGTAGAATTTCCTCACGAGGGGTTTTTAAGGCTTCTTTTAGTTTGGGGTCAGCAGCAGTAGCAAATGCATCTCTTAGTCTAGGATTTGCATTCAATTTATCAGCTAGCTTTTCTTGTTTGTCGAGGTTTTTAGTCTGTTGTCGTGTGGATTTATCCGCAATGAGTAGACCTCCAATACCTACAGGAACAGAAGCCGCTTCTCCTACTCTGATTAAATCTTGGATTCTATTTCCTTTAGCAAAAAGCCTAGCCATAAATAGTGGAATGTGTTAGTATGCTTTACGACTAAATTATAACCTTAAAAGACCTAGACACATGTCCCAAGTCAAGCTACACTATACATACAGAGAGGTGCTAACTAAGACTGGGTTACCTCTTTTTGTGGTTATTAAACCGAATAGAATTTTAGAAGTAGAGTTAGCTGAGCATGTAGCAGCTAACCCAGATGCAGTACACAAGGTAGAAAACATTCTATCTAAATCTTTCTTCGTAGGACTAACAAGAATTCATGACTAACCGAATCATTCAATACATCAAAAAGAAAGTCTTCTCGCTAATCTATAAGTACCGACCATCTTCTAGAGTTAAAAAGAAAGTTCTCTCTCTAATCTATGCACATAAATCACACGCAGTTACAGGACGAGTGCAGAGCTGGCTAGATGAACCTACTGGTCGTCTACCAGTATCATGTACTGTGTTCTCTGTAGAGGACAGCATGGAGGGTACAGACAGCATCGAGGAGAGCTGGCTATACTTGTCCAAGAATCTGCGCTATGGGGCTGGTGTAGCTATTGACCTATCCAAACTGCGTCCTGCAGACTCATTAAATAAGATGGGGTTAAAGGCGTCAGGGCCAGTTAGTTTTATGGAAATCTACTCTGACTTCAATAAAATTCTACGTAGAGGAGGTCTATACAAAGGTGGCGCATGTGTGGTGTATCTAGATGCAGACCATCCTGACTTGCTGTTATTTCTAGGGGCACAAGGAGCTGAATTTGCTTACATTAAGAAAGCTTTGTATGTAGAAGAATCTACTATTCTAAAGAACCCCAATCTACCCGCAATCTTGGACAAAGTACGCGATGGCACAATCTGGCTAGCTAAAAAGAATTGGGACGCCGCAGGCAACCGTCTATATTCTCAGGTCTGCGTAACCAATGATACTTGGATTATGACCTCAGAGGGTGCTAGACAGGTCAGTGACTTGTTAGGTACTACTTTCCATGCTCATGTAAATGACGCTAGCTACGTGTCTGTATCCCCTCCTGTAGTGCATGAGGAGTTAGAGGTAGTAGAACCTAGCGGATACATTGGTTTCTTTAGTACAGGAATCAATGATATTTATGAGCTAACCACCAAAGAAGGGTACAAATTACGAGCAACCGCTAATCATCTAGTACAGACTACTGAAGGACTAAAAGAGCTGGGCAGACTAACTTCCTCTGACAAAGTAGTACTTAGTAAAGTCTCTAATCTAAATTGGACAGGGAATGGCTCTTTTGAAGAGGGGTGGATGCTTGGGTCTTTGTGCGGCGATGGTACTTTTTATTCCGACACTAGCGCACAGCTAAAGTTTTGGGGCGAGTTTAAAGAGGTTGAATCGGCTTACGCTGTAAAGAGTATCCATGCTTTAGGTGAGGTTATTGGCTCCAATAATAGAAACTACGGCTTGCCTACTAAATACGTTACCGATGACTTCTGTTTAATTAATAGCTCTAAATTAGGGGAATTAGCCGCAGGTTACGACATTACTAAAGGCAACAAAAAAATTACGCCAGCAGTAGAAAAATCTAGCAAGGATTTCTATAGAGGATTTCTTCGAGGATACTACGATGCTGATGCCACTGTTCAGAGAAGTGATGACAGATATAATGGCAAAAGTATCTCTCTTAGCTCAGTAGAGGTAAGTAATATCTACGCCGTTCAGAGAATGCTACTACGTCTTGGCATTAAATCTAGCCTATCGAAAGGGCAACCGTCAGGTTATTACACATTGCCTGATGGTAAAGGAGGAAGTAAAGAATATAACTGCAACCAGACTTACAGGTTGATTATTTCAGGGAGATACAATATGACTATATTTTCTGAGCTAGTGGGATTTAATCATCCTGCTAAGCAATCTAAGTTGCTGAGTCTATTGCAGGGTTACTGCAAAGAGAAGGCGTACGCTCCTAACTTTACATGTACAGTGGAATCTGTAGAATATGATGGCAAGCAAGAAACTTTTGATGCATCTATCTCTGATGTACACAAATTTGATGCTAACGGCATTATCGTATCTAACTGCCTAGAAATTCTGCTTCCACACCGAGGTAGTTGTCTGCTAATGCACAATAATCTAGGTGCTCTCTCTCCTGAAGAGATTCCTGAAGAAATGTCATCTGCTATGACAGCGCTCTGTGAGCTTCATGCCATCACTGGGGCAGGTAAAGGTAATATGTATCTAACTCCTGACCAAGATAGGCAGGTAGGGCTAGGAGTGCTGGGTTTAGCTAACTTCTTAGCCAATCAAGGTGTTACTTACAAGCAATTTGTAGAAGAGTCAGAAAAAGTAATTGCTAAGGCAAATGATGCAGAGATTGACTTACTAGATTATGGGCTGCATTTTACTCATACTAAGGAAGCTGACGGAAAGAGTTCCACCAAGGCAGCAATCATTGTATCTAATCTATTGCAGGGGTTCAAAGACGCTGCAGAAGTAGCTCGTTCGTACAATATGGATAGAGCATTCTGTGTTGCCCCTACAGCAACGTGCAGTTTCAAATATAAGGACGTTAATGGATTTACTACTGCGCCTGAGATTAGCCCACCTATCTGTCATCCAGTTACAAAAGCTACAATCCGAGATAGTGACACTTTCGGAGCAGTCGAGTATTTTTACCCGCTTAATGTTGAAACGGCTGAAGAAGTAGGTTGGGATGTCTACTATCGCTTGCTGAAGGTTTGGCAGACATTTATGGAAGCTACAGGGCTTGCTCATAGCATCTCTGCTAATATTTGGAATCAATGTGAAGTAGACATGGTTTGGCTTAAGGACTGGTTGGCTAGTCCTCTGGTCACTACCTACTACCGGATGATGACTGAACAAGGGTATGCTGATAAGACCAGTATCGCCCAAGATTTAGATGGCGACTTACTGGATGGAGATTTCTTTTTTCCGGAGGAAGATGTCCCTACTGGGGCTTGCGAGATTACTTGTACTAGTTGTGCTGAATAAAAAACATGAACAAAGCTAAAAACGCTAAGAAGACGATGTTACCTACTAAAGGGTTTGCTAGTGCGTATCAGGATGATTGGGAATCTCAATATTACGCTAGTATGTGTGCCGTAGCTGATGCAGTTGCTGCACACCAGCTAGCTATTCACAAGGATAGGGGTACTGAGGAAAACATTAAACTTCGGCATAGTTTCAGAGATTACACAGACATCAAAGAAGGTGTACGTCTCTTTTCGGGAGAGCAAGCTAGTTAACTAACTAGTTCTGTGGATACACGCACACATAGGGTAATCTACACAGGTTGCCCTTACTTTTTACCTAGGAAATACCTCATGTTTGTCTCGCTAAAAGATTACATCAATCAAGCACATTCCGATGTTGACAAGTTTTACGCTTTTTGGGTGGAGTCCGAGAAAGAAATGCCGGGTAGTTATAGTAGTGAAGGCTTGACTGCTGAAGATTGGGAAGAACAATTCCTTGCTTGGATGGATATTTTTAACTAACTTTTTCTACCGGAGATTTATGACTGCAGTTATTTTGATTAGTGGCCCCATTGGTTCAGGTAAGGATACATTAGCTAAGCATTTAGAGGACAAGCTAAATTGTAAGCACTTTAAGTTTGCTAACAAGTTACGGGATTATGTAGCGTTGTTTTTAGGTTTGTACAAAGAAGATTTAAGCCACAGAGTTTTGGATATATTTGAGGACAGGAAAGTTAAGGAAAATAACATTGTCTTTGTCTCTCCTACTAACCCGGATATCAGGTTTACTACTCGACAGCTAATGCAGAAGTTTGGAACAGACGCCATGCGTAATGGTATGTACTCTAATGTTTGGGTAGATACTTTACTACTGGATGTGGCGCTAACATGTATGCGCCCTAGCTCAAACTACGCAGTAATCTCGGATGTACGATTTCTTAACGAGCAATGTGCGTTTGATAACATACCTGAATACTACTACCCAGTTAAGGTGTATATTGACAAAACAGACTTCGGTAAGCCGACAGAAAACCATGAGAGCGAGTCACATCTAAAAGCACTGTATGAGGGAGCAGATATTATCCTCAGAAATGATTATGATATCGGGAGATTTAAGACAGAGGCATACTCCTTGATTCTTAAGCATTTACCACAGTTGTAGAACCATGAAAATAGTCTTGCAAACACCTGCTTGTGAGACTATACTGAGAATACTTGATTATTTAACCACCACACCATCACTTAAATGCCAACACTGTATGAGCGGGTTTCTTCTCGCCGAAAAGTCTGGAGTCCAATTTTCCCTAGTGCCCAGGAACAGGCAACGCAAGGAGCTGAGGACACCATTTCTCGTTGTTTGAGTCTAACCAATCTAGAAATTAGTGTACAAGATTTTATCGGTCAAGGTCTGTCTAAGTCTGACGCACATAAGCTAGGTGAAGATGGTAAAGAATGTCTATTGCGTAATGCTGAAGATGAAGATAAGCATTTAACTGCGTTGACCAATTGCTGCAAAGTCTACAAAGATTATAAATTGCATGTGGACGCTGAAGGCATCTGTCAAGCATGGAATGCTCATCCAGATTTTCCTATCACTAAAGCAGCAGTTCTTGAGAATGCAATCTTCTTTGTTATCTTGCCTATCTACCGAACATATGGTACTCTTTCTTTACGTACCACTTCCTTAGATATCTCTGCTGATGAATCTATTCATGCTATGAGTCATAGACATGCTGCTCAACAGTTTGGATACAAACCATCTAAGTCTTTAGACAATCTTCGTAAGCAGACTGCAGCATGGCTAATTGAGACATTTGCTGTACCTAACGTAGACAAAGAGTTGTTTATGCGTAGTTCAGATTCATTGATGTACAAAGGAGTTGCACCAGAACTGGCAGCTATGTCTCAGAACTATACTGTGCATAGCTTTTTTGAGAAGAGCAGCCAAACACTACCGTATTATTCTTAACAAAAATGGGCCCTAGAACATTAGAGCAGATTGCAGAGTCTTTATTCGATTGCTTGACTAGCGGGTACTTAGAAACTGAGAATTACATTTCAGCTATGATGGACTGTCTGGAAGAGGCTCATCAACTAGGATTCGACCAAGGACAACTACAAGCTATGGACGAGGTTACTACCCATGAATGAAACTGTAGAACAAATTTCTCAGAGACTCTTCGACAATATCACATCTGAGTCAACTGACGATAACGACCTAGAAACTATTCTGTATATGGCGTTGCTAGACTCATATGACCTAGGTAGAAAACATAGCGAAGTAGTGCTTCCTGAAAATACTCCTACCAGTGTTGCAAAAGTTGGCGGTTTTGGTGCATACACAGAGCCAGGTCAGTTAAAAATTACTAGGGGATAATCATGAGTGTAGAACCACCTATCCGTACTTCAATTGCTGTACGTCAAGAAGAAATGGAGAGATGTTTGCTTAAGTATTGTGAAAGCATTTGTAAAGCGGAGTCTGTTGTAGACAAAGAGCATATCCACAATATTATTGCCAATGTGTATATGTTGGGCTATGACTACTGTAAGTCGGAATATTGCTTGTACAATCAAGAGCCACCTATCAGTACGACTATTTGTGTAGATGGTACGTTATCTTCATTAGGTTAAAACTATGGACAGCGGCACTGACGGCAAGTATAAGTACAATTTGCATTTACAGATGGGCACCTGCGTTTTATGTGACCAACACGGCACTATGGATGTGGAACATCTGGGATTTACCGATGAGGAGCGGGATGAGCTAACCGAGGAGTCACGTCAACGCATACTCAACAAAATGACTAGAGAGTGGGCAAATGAGTATGTCAACTCTTATTGGCAGTCTGTAAGTTAAAATATAAGTATGAAACTATCAATTACAGACAACACGTTCTTCAAGCAGGGTACAGGACAAGCTGTGCCCGATGATACCGATAACAATGTTTTTGTAAGGGAAGGGCTAGAGTTTTCTGTCGAATCTGTAGAGTGGTTAGTAGATATTAATCATCTAAAGATTAAGGTAACTCCTCCTGGTTTTGCAAATAAGATTACCTGGTATTGTTTTGCTCCTCATGTAGAAGTAACTGACGAAGACGGTAACGCAGTAGAAACATTCAATCGTCCAGCTAATACTGAGCCAGATGTAAACCGCACATTACCTACGGATACAGTCAAAGTAAAGAATCTAAATAAGGGTGCTTTTGTAAGAGTAGGTAACACTAAATACTACTTAAGTGACTCTATTATTGAAGGAGGTAACTTTACTTGGGATGAAGCTACTCACTGTGGTACTCGTGTACCTAACAAAGAGCAAGTTGAAACTATCAAAGCTCTAGCCAAACGACTACAGCCTTATAGAAACGCTGTAGACGAACCATTTGAGATTACTAGCTGGTTTAGACCTGAGCCATTCAACAGGCGTGCTGGTGGGGCATCTAGAAGCCGTCACTTGAGCGGGGGTGCTGTAGACATCAAGATTCGTAAAAAAGGCAGGCAGCTAACAGGTAAGGAAATGTACGAGCAGTATTTTAAGTCATGGAAAGGTGGAGTAGGAATTTATCGCCATCTTCCGTTTATCATGCACTTAGATATCTCCACTGCTCGGAAATGGGGATTCTAGACCAAATCTATTGACAGATACGATAAGCCTCTGGTAATATTGATATATTGCTAGGGGCTTAATACTTTATATGTAACAAATGACATCATCTAAATTCGATAAAGTTTACTATTTAGTTCAGACTAAGCCTTTTCTCTTAATTAGCGGACATGACTTTAACCTAGAGTCAGTGCAAGAAGTTCAACGAAAATTCCTTGAGTATGCAAATACTGAGACACAGATTGTTGAATTCTCAAGAGATGAACTAGTGGAGCTAGGCTACTAAAATGATTGATAAACAAAAGCTAGATGACGTTACTGCACAAATTCAAGTTCTAGGAGATGCGGCAGAGGCACTTATCTTATTCGCCGATGTAAAGCTAGATAAGCCTTTAAGTACTGAATTAGTCAATCGACTAGTAGAGATTGCAGGAAAACTATTAGAGGTTACGTCTGATTTAGAGGTAGTTACAACTGACCCATTCTACTCTCATATAGAGACAACAGCAGAACTGCATGCAGGAACGTACGCAGAGATTAACAAGGCACTAGCTAGTCTTAGCGTACAGAAGTTAGACGAAGAGTACTTCAACGACAACAATGAAACAAGTAGCGGAGAACAACTTTGAACAATACTAAAAATGCAGAAAGTAGAGACAAAATTCAAGAAACTGATTCAGCAGCTAGACTACTCTAAAGTTAAGCTGAGTCACATTAATCTCACAGAGATGAGGGCATGGTGTTACAAACATATGCCCTCAGTAGTAGAAGAGTTAGTTGATTTAGGATGGGATATTGAAGACCGAGATACTTGGCTAGAAGTTATGTTTATTAACTTTTGCTTGACTTGGTATGGTAAGAACATCCTTCTGTATGTAACTAACTCTTACGTTACCTATCTAAAAGCTAAAGAGGTACTGCAAACTAAGACATTCGAGAAGTTTGTCAAAGAGTTTAACATTGATTGTCATTCCGTCATACTGGTGGACTCAGTTATTTTCTTAAAAGAAGAGAACTTAGATGATATATTTCTAAGTTTTGATTTTAATAAGAAGCACTCTTTCCTAGACTTCTCTTTCTATGATGAAGACGGTAACATCTTAGAAGAAGCTAAAGAAGAATGGGGATGGTTGGCAGAAGACGGAGATAGTAGTTTAGTAGACAATTCTCAAGACCCCGATAACTACTACGATGTAGAGTTATGGGATGCATACAAAGTTAAAAAATTAGAAGAGGCGCAGATTTATAGAGCATGAGCAAATTTACCCGACCAGCGAACAATGCTACGCCAGGGCTGTTACATACGAAAGGCGTACGAAGAGATACTGTACAAACGTTACCTGCTACAGAATACCCTGCTAACCCTATGGAACAGGTTACTATTGTTCAACCAGAAGCAAGCAATCTAGAGAACACTACCTATCAGACTGCACTAGCAGAGCTAGAATATCTAACTAATTACTTAGATATTATTGCGGAACTGAAGACACGAGAGAAAACTATCGCCAGTAGAAAAAAGGAATTAGTTAAGTTTATTGAGAGTCTTGAGAAGCTGGACAGTATTCAACAAGAATCACTAGAAGAAATCCTTGAACAGATTCCACCAGTTGCTCCAGAATCTATCCCAACTGCTAAAGTTAAAGAAACGGCCCCTAACTTAGGAGATTTTAAACTATGACTGCTATCCTGCAAATGTATCTACGTTCCGCTAAATTCAGCAAGAACACTAACTACGGCTTTACCTTAATTGAATTGCTGGTAGTCATTATTATCATCGGTATTTTGTCCGCGATTGCATTGCCCTCTTTCATTAATCAGGCAGCACGAGCTAGGCAATCTGAGGCAAAGGTGTATGTGTCAAGTTTGCTTAAAGGCCAGCAAATATACTATTTGGAAAATATGACTTTTACTACGGAGTTAGAAAATTTAGACGTAGGCACTAACTTTGGTGCCAGCACTTCTTTTATCTACGCCACTTCGCCTTTAGGCCCCGTTGATACGGGTATTATGGTAACTGCTACTCCTTTAGCTGAATCTATAGCTGGTTCTGTGGGGAAGGTAGCGCTGAGCAACACCTCAACTTTTAGTCTACAGTGCGATAATAATTTCTCTACACAGAGGGGAGCTGCAGCAGTTGATGCTCTGATTGTTCAAATGACAACAGCTACAGTGTGCCCTCCTAACTAATTATGCAAACATCCATACAAACCAATAAACCTGTACTACTCTTAGTATTGGTTATCTTTCTTTTTGGTAATGTTTTTGCTTCTTGCGATGGAGATAATGGTATAGGTATTCCTGCATTCACGGCAAACACACATGATTGAATGTTTTAAGAGTTACGTAGACTGGTACAATCTTGTAAGTATGCCATACGACCCTACTTTTAGTCACTGGTACAGGTTTAAGTTTTATAGATGCTTGGGGAACTCTGACAAATGGCTAACTTAAAAATTACCAGGTGGTCAATATTTCTTAACGGTTTCAGGCTGATTGCATGTACTTTTGATGATTGGTTATTTCTTATGAGGGCGGAGTTAATTAATGAGCATTGTACTAGAATGCAAACAAAAGTGTTCTTTAGCTGGTTAAGTTTTCCTCGCAGCGACAGCTTTAGTAAGGTAGATTAAAGTTGGCTTAACGACCACTCTTGTTAACTTAAGTCAAGTAGAAGCACATTGGAGTAAGGACTTATAGCCTGAGGGTTAAAAGCATACATCCGAATATAGTAAATATTGCTAGCATAGAAGCCACTCATAACGGCCTTGTTGCTAGCAATTTTATTTATAGTGATGCTCTTCTCTAGATAGGTGAATTGATTAGACTGGCTAATTTCAATTACTACGTCCTCACTACCAGCAGGATTAGTCCATTGGACAGATGCTTCTTGGTTGTTAATCTCAGTCAAGCTACTGAGCAACGGAGCTATAGTGATATTAGTGACGCTAGTAGATAGCTCAGGTAAAGTAAACGAAACACTACTAACTAAAGATTTACGGTCTCTAATAGTATTCAATCCATATACTCTGGCATGGTATTGAGTATCAGGGGCACCTAGGTAGAAAAACGAACTAGATTCTTCTAGGTACGTCCTAGTATAGATAAAGTCTGACCTATCTGACACTTCAATAATATAGGCAGTATAAGTTAGAGGTAGATTAATTCTAGCCCTATCAAATTCCACACCAGTAATAGTTACTGTAGGCGCAGTCAAAGCTGCATCATCTGTTATTTCTTCTGCGCTATCTGCTATCTTAGTTGCAAAAGTCAAAGGTAAGCTCATTAGGGAGTATCTATTGGTAGCAGATAAATCTTGTACAGTTACTTGATATAGAGAGTTAGGTAGTAAGCCCGTCAGAGTTACCTCAGGGGTAGCTCCTAGTGACCTAGGAAAGGCATAACCAGTCTCTAACGTCCAAACACTAGCAATACTTCTAAAGAGCTGTATACGGTAGTTAGAGGTGCTTGTAGGAAGCCATTTAATAGTTGCAGTATCTTTAGTTACATTAGGTAGAAGGAAGTTTAAGTTATCTCCTGTAAATGTACTAAGAATGTTACTGTAGCGACCTTTAACTGAAGAAATTGTTTGATAACCTCTTACATACAGTCCAGAGTAAGTAAATAAATTAGAGATATCAAATCCAGTAGCAATAGTTCTAGCTTGATAGCCGTGCAGCATGAACTTAAACTGCCTATCTGTAGCTACATCAATAGTATTTAAGTTACCTGACCATTGGAGATACCTACCGTCGTTGCTAACTTGGATAGTAGGTGCAGCAGAAGGTACATAAAAGCTACCTATGGCACTTGTTTTTCTATCGCCGTTTAGGGTTTGCCCGGTAACTATGTAATTGTAAGTACTATTCTCTTCTAAAAATACATCTAGTGTAAAATTAGATAGATTACCTACGTCTAGTTGGTTAAAGAAGCCATCACCTAGATAGCTGGTAGAGTATGAGTCCTTATAGATAGTTAGATAATACTTAGTATATGCAACGTTACCAGTCCAACTTAACAGCACTTTACCATCAATGTAAGAATCAGCTAAACCACCAATTATGGGCAAAACAGCAGTGGTTGTTATATTTATTGAGTTTGATGCAGTAGAGCTGTTTGCAGTATTTAAAGCAAAGACCCTCCAATAGTAAGAAGTACCTGCAATTAAATTATCAAATACAAATGAGTCAATATCTGCAACATTGTAGCTACTGCTGATGACACTAAAGTTAGGTGCAGTACTAATATCTAATTTGTACCTAGATGCATATGCTCTTTTTACCCACTGAGCTAGGAAAGAGGTACTAAAGATTTGTCCACTGTTGATAGCAATAGGCGGATTCAATAGGGCATTGATGCTCAGAGTGTTAATTAGGGAGCTTGCGTAAGGCGTACTCATGTAGGCGTTGTTAGCTCTTACTCTGAAATAGTATGTAGTGTTTTCAGTTAGTCCTACAGCAGTATATGAGGTCGCTTTGGTAATAAAGTTCTCGACTACAAACGAAGCAAAACTTACACTAGTAGATACGTCTACCCTGTAGGCTGTTGAGTGTTTTCCTGCAGACCAATTAAATGTAAATCCCGTTGTATCTCTATTGTTGACATTGAGGATAGAGATATTGTCAATGTTTATTGCTAACGGAGAGTAGGTGCCTGATACTAAACTATTGAAGCTGATAGTATCACTATACGGACTAAAGCTACCGCCTAGACTAGCCCTTAGTCTTACGAAGTATCTAGTGTTCGCAGCTAACCCTGTAATTGCCCTAAAAACTACATTTCCTGTATCAATAGCGTTGACAATATTGGAGGTAAAATTTGCATTGGCAGACACAGTTAGTTCGTAACTGGTGGCGTTATCTACTCTAGCCCATTGAACACTAGCGCCGCTAGCTGTGACTACAGTAGCCCCTAGCACTTGTGGTTTGGCTAACGTGGTAGAAGTAGCATTACTGAAGCTTAAGTTGCTGGAGATGCTCTGAGAGTTAACTGCGCTAATCCTATAAAAGTAATTAGTATTTACAGCTAGATTACCTACCTTTATTACGTGGAAATAATCTGAATCTGCATAGTACAAAGAAACATTGGTTTTGGTTAGATAGGTAAGGCTATTATAGACGAAAGTAGAAAAATCATTAACTCCACTCACCGATACTTTATACTCTTCTACATACTGATTATCTGGTGCTTTTAGTAAGTAGATAAGTACGTAGTTACTATAAGACTCAATCTTATGTAGAACAGGTACAGTAACATTTTGTTTAGAGACAGCTAAGTCATTACTGCTATTGGTGGTTACTGCTACGGTATTACTATAATCACTCTCCCCACTAGCCGATACTGCTTTTACTCGATAATAGTATGTAGTAGAAGGTTTAAGCATGATTGTGATATGTTCCTACGTAAGCTACTGCAATAGCATCAGCTATATGGTTGTTAGTTAATTCAATATTAAACTTAAACTTTACAGTATCTATGACATCCTGTTTACTAGCGTTACCACTACCTGTAAATTGTTTTTTAACAGTCTTAGGGGATAGTACATCATGGTCTATGTTTTGAATATCCATACACAGATGCTGTACTCCAATTACTTGCCAAACTAGCGTAGTTGCACTAGTCATATGCATGAAGTATGGCTTTTCGATGAAACATTTATCAGGCTGTAACTCTATGAGCATAGCCAAGAAATTTTTAAACAAAGAGGGCAATGATTTATTCAGACTATAATGACTGTAGTGAGTGACACAGTTCAGCTCACTATCATAAAGTGCATAACCGATATTAGCGCTGCCTGTATCAATTCCGAGTGTCTTCATTAATCTAGTATAATCTATACATGTCTAAACCTACATACCAAACAGTTATTCTAAGTGGGAGCACTAATTACCTATCCGTAAATATTACTGGAGTAGCTACAGGCTCTGCTAATGTTATACACACTGCACACGCTACAAACACAGATGAACTGTGGCTAGATGCGTATAACTATACTACTACTGACACATTCATGACATTGATGATAGGAGGCTCAGCAGCTCATCAATTGCTGGTAGTACCCGTTCCTGCACAAAGAGGTATGATACCTTTGCTAAAGGGACAGAGATTTACAGGAAGTGTAGTTATTAGTGCATTTGCAAGTGCGGCTAACAGAGTTGCTATTATAGGACAAGTAAACAGAATTGTATATATCTAGGCATGTACAAAACTCGCAGTAAGAATGAGTATTTTGCATATTTAGACAATCCTTACAAACTTGCTTTAAGGCAGATAGAGTTTGCTAGTAATAGCATTATCACTAAGGCAAACACAACTAACTATACATTAGCCAACAACGGGTGGCAGATACCCTCTACAGGTCTATCGTTATTAGTTGACCCGAATGTATCAATCCCCAATAACTATCACCTAGAAGTAGGTTTTAGGCTAGCTGCGTTGACCAATACAGTCATAGCCGCTAACTGGGATACTAATAAAGCTCTTTGCTACTATATTTGGTATGATTCCGCTGCATCAAACTTAAAACTCACCTATCTAAGTGGCGTTAACATCTTAAGCCTAACAATAGGTAACTATACTGCAGCTGTAGATAACTTCGTGGCTTTGTATGCTACAGAAAGTAGCTCAGTTATTTATCTAAACGGTATAAACATTGCTGCAACTAACTTTGTACTACCCAAACTATTTAATCTAGAGTTCAGCTTCAACAAGTCTGTTAATGCAGTAAACATCTCCAATAGCAGCCTAATTCTTAAGTCTTTTTGGTTGCAAGAAGCACTTACTCAACCAGCTAACTATACTCCTGCTCTAATAGAGTTACAAGATTTTGACTTTCAAACAACGTTAGAAAAAAGTAAGTACAGAGTAGGTGTATCCTCTAGTGTTTTTCTACCGTCTGCTAAGTTAGGCAGTGCTTTTGCTCCTGCCGTTGTAAATATTATTGCACCTGTAAATATTTCTACAGGAGTATTTACTTTGCAGTCTGTAGTTTCTATACCTATTCTTCCTGCAGTAAATATTATTACAGGAAGTATTACATCTACAAGTACTGCTATAGTAGGCAACGTATTTAGTGCTGATATAGTTACTGCTAGCATTACTGCTAGCTCTGCAGCAAGTGTACAAACTCCTGTAACCTTTACATCTGACGTAAGCACATCAGTAATCACTTATAGCTCCGTTGCTACAGTATCCACAGGAATAGTTAGCAACATAGAGCTAGGTTCGATAACTACTGCTGCAAGTGTACTCATACTAAGCCCTGTAGCCGTTACAGTAGATATTACTTTGTCTGCTACTACTGTTAGTGCTAACTTGACTGTACAAAGCCCTATAGCTGTGACTGCTAACTACACCCTAGGTCAGACTACAATAAGTTCCAACGTACTAGTAGAGAGTAGCCTTAACTCCGATGCAACTCTATTCTTGAACGCATTGAGTGGCACCTATTCTTCGTCTGAGCAACTTGTTGTAAGTGCCATGTACAATGCGCTAAACACTGCGGGTTTGTACAGCAAGCTAGACAGACTGTACCTATACTTTATAGGTAAGAACTTCAGTGACATGAGAAGATGCTTAATTACTAGAGTAGTTAGCCCTTCTGTAAACTCTACTCCGCATTGGCCTACTAGCCAAGTTCATTTTAATGGTGGCGGATTTATTGATACTGGATTTATACCTAACGGCTCTGGTACATCCTATCAAAGAAATAGTTCATCTATGGGAGCGAATGTCACAAAGCAAGATACAACGTCTAATGAGACTTGTATTATGGGAACAATAGGAATAGATTTTGCTAATGACAGTATTTCTTATATTGTGGACAGAACTAATTACGAGTCTAATATAAATGGTGGGGCAGGAAATGTCGCAGTAGCTCCTTCCACTGGTTACGCTATATCAAACAGAAGCACATCTACAGACGTTCAAGTGTACTCAGGCAATGCTAGTGCCGTAAGGACCGATTTATCAAGTGTGGCAGTAAATACCGCTACTAGAAGTATATATGTCGGCGCATTGAATTTAGGTGCTTCTACTTCACTATTTTATGGGGGTTCTATAGACACGGTATTTATTGGAAGTAGTTTTACATCCGCAGAGTATACTACTTTGAGAAATATAATTAACACCTGCAAGGCAGATTTAGAGGCGTTAGGCACTAGCTACACGTACACAAATAAAACTTTCGTGTCTAACGGAGACAATAATGATGTTTTCTATCATGTAGGCACGGGTAATCTCACTACTACAGTATTTAAAAACCCTAGTCCTGAGTATGGGGTTACTTTAAGTGCTAGTAGTATCAACAATGTAATCAGACCACTAACTCAACTAATAGCCAGAAACTCTAGCGGATTCCAATTCTTTACTAACGATGTTCCTAATAGTTGGATTGTATTTGACTTAGGGGATAGATATCAGCTAGAAGTTAACAGATATTCTATCAAGGGAGAAGTGGAGTTTAATCAGTACAATATGAGAAGCTGGATATTGCAGGGAAGTAATGACAGCACTAACTGGGTAGCCTTGGATACTCGAACCAACGAAACTGCTGTTAATGGCCCAGCATTCACCAGCTGGGATGTAGCCGCCTCTACGTACCACAGGTACTTTAGAATACTGCAGACAGCGGTTAACCAAGGAGGTAACCACTGGTTAACTATGGACGAGCTACGATTGTACGGTTCTCTAGGATTTAAAACAAGGACGTAAACATGTTATACGAATGCCAAATCTGTAAAGTACGTTACGAGCTAAAAAATACAGGAGAAAAGATATTTTACTGGTCACACAAGCATACTCAAACGACTGCAGGAGAAGTAGCAGCTAGAGTATGCCAATACTTAACACCCGATAGAAAAACTACTCAACTAGCGTTAGGCAAGCAATGTGCTAACTCTCTAACTGAGCCAGATAACTCCAGAGGATGGATGTTACCTGACGGTACTAGTCCTTTTGTCGTACCAGACCGAGAACTTTAGAATCTTGAAATTTTAGACATATAGGCAAAGTCTGTATCTACGGGCTTCTTAGGTAGCTTAGGTTTTATATCTAGTACGTCAGTTAGTTGCTCCATAGGAGTATGGCTAATATTGTTTAAGAGAGGCGGCTTGTTTCTTTCTACTGCCCTACTTAAAGCGTCTGATAAAAACTGTCTCCTAGTAGACTTCTTTTCCCCATTTTTAGCTAAATCCTGTAGGTCTAGCAGGGCTCGGTTAATGTTCTCATTATTTTTACCTAGCTTATCACCACCTTTGGTGATAGCCCATCGCCTGTAAAATCTACCTGTTTTTGCAGCTTCGGCGATATTTGTTGCTTTGTCTACAACTATTTTCTTGATTTTGTCTAACATTGATGGTATGATTTATCTAATAGTTCAATTGAAGGAACAACTTGTTTAATTCAACTTTTCGCGCTGTCTGTTATCGGTATATTGGTTACGTAGCATTAGTAGGTCTTACTCTAGTTACATCTATTGCATTTGCTTCTCAGCCTGAGCCTACTTCAGAGTACCCTTTGTCCTGCTCTCCACATAAACTAGGTTGTGTAACGCCCCAAGCGTAACGCATCCAAAGTTAACATACTTACGGCTACTAGACATGCTTACTTCATCCATAATAGAACCTAAGTCTTTAGGACTATCTGGGTACTGTCGTCTTTTAGCTGTAAGAATAATATCTTGAGTAGCATTAACAGCTGTATTTAAGTCTTTATGGCTGTTAATGTTATCCAACATAGTTCGTTGGTACTGAGCATTAGCTTCTAGTCTCTTAGTACCAAAAGGCTTATTCTTAGAGTTCATACCTATACTTGTTTGCCCTTTAGGTGAATAAGTATATTTTTGGGGTTTGGAAGAGGAGTTACCTAGTCTGCGTGTAAAGCTGTCTCTACTATATACTTGGTCTTCTAATAATCTAACTACACTATTTTCAGAATAGGTAGAAGCAGACAAGTCTTGCATTCTCTTACCTGTAGTGTACTTATTAACTATCCTAGGTAATACATGACTGTAATCGTGTGCAATAGGTAAATTTTCAGCATTCCCTAAAGCAGGTAAATTCTTAGCAAAAGCTTTTTTAGACTTATTAAGCTCAATCAGAATTCTTTTAGCCTGAGGACTCATTGGAGGTAAGAATCTAGTCTTAGGCATCTCTAAGCGCCCTCAGGAGGATAAGCAGAAGCTTCGGGGTCTTCAGGTGGTGGAGGATTTTGTAATTGCTGTAGCTGCATTTGAGTCTGTAGTAAGGCTAGCTGTTTTTCTACCTCTTTCTGTACTTTGGCTTGGATAGACTCAGCTTCTTTCTCTGCTTTCTCTTCTTCGTCTAAAGCAGGCAATCCTAGATTCTTACGAATCAGGTGAGCAATCTCAATATCATTAGCATCTAGAATACCTGATGCTACTAACGAAGTAATAGTAGTTAATCTCTGAGACTTAGTAGACTCATCATCATCTGCATCAAATACAAACTCACCAAGATTGTTTCTAAACCACTCAGACGGGAAGTTAAAGTAAAGTAATCGTTTTACAATCTTGTTGATGAACTCTTCTTTGATGGAGTTTACTAGCGCATAAATATTGCTATCAAATACACTCTTATAGTTCTGAGATAGACCAATGTTAGAAAAATTACCTTGACCTGAATCAAAGATGCCTGTAGGAACACCGAAACTCATCTGAATACTCTTATCAATGTAGCTAAGAATATATTCCCAGAACTGAGGGTCATTAGTAATCTTTAACTGCTCAAGCATTACATCCACATCAGTCACGATGTAGTCTTTCTTGTACAGGTCTTGTAGTTGGTAGTTAAGGGCAATCTGCTTAGTTACTTCAACTGGTTTACCTGAGCTATCTTTGATAGGCTTCATCTTACTATCAACTAAGATAGTTCTACCTGCGTTAGGTACTTTAGCATGAACAATTCCTGTAGAGTTGTTCTTAGCTGCTAACGCCATCTGAGTTAAAACTACCTTCTTTAGGTTGTAGTAGTTTAATGCTGAAATACCATCACCTACTCCCCAAATCTCAACAGCATCAAAAGATGTACCACTGTTGTTGATAATGTGAATACATTTCTTGTATGGAATCTTTACAGTTTTACCATTACCATTGTCATATTCAATAAATTCAATATGTCCTAACTTACCTGAGAACTTTACAATGCGCTCAGGATGAAGAATATTGATGTTAAGTAAACGCCATTGACCTAGAAAGCCTTTCTGTTTAGAGGTAGTAGTAAATTCTGCAATAGCAAAACCATACAGTTTTACACAAGATGCCATCTTAAACAATGTTCGTTTAAGACTCTTCTGTAAGGTATTTAGGTTGCTATTGATGAAGCTTTCAATCTCTTTTTTAGGGTGGGTATAGTTACCAAAGTTTTGCACTGCTCTTAGCGCACACAAAGACACGCACTTAGCAACCATAGGGTCTCTTTCGACCATATCAGTGAGAGCTTTGATGGGAGGTCGCTCAGCATCTGAAGGATAAGCAATATCTGATACAGTAGTAGTGGATAGTACCGCTAACTCTGCTGAGTATTGTCCTTCTGCATAAATGTTTGAAACATTCGGGACATCTTCAAACAGTAAAGACTTACTAGTTGCACTGCTATTTGGCAAGATTAATTCTGGCATGTTTTAATATCTAGATATACTTTAATTATAGTTAATGACTAAGCTTAACATCGTTTCAGGCTACACTTATGCGTCTCCCCGTTATCATACTACAAAATTTGCTAGCAGCATCTACGCAGATGACGATTACCAGCTCTATGACGTACTCAACGGTACATATGACGTTTACTGGCCTCTATACGCTGTAACAGAGTCAGACAAGCCTTCCAGTGTACTTATCAATAGCCTAGGAGATGAGGTAGAGGTCAGTGGAGATTTAGAGCTGTTCTTGTTAAAAGACAATTATGCATCTAGGACTATAGGGTCAGTTGGATATAGTCATCCTATTGTCAACACCAATCTTGAGACCAGGGAAGTATCTTTTTCTATCTGGCTTCAACCCAAGCTTAATCCTGGTTGGTCATCTATTCAAACATATGGAGATACTGCGGCTAACCACGCAGGCTTTATACTTCGCATATTAAGTAGTGCCGAGATTATAAAAGGTTGTCATGCAGTCAAGATAGAAAAAAAGGAAGGAGATGTATCTACTATTGCATCCTCGACACCCTTCCCCAAAGGGATTATACTTGATTATCAGGACAAGATATACCGATGTATCAATCCCAATAACAAATATCCTTCTGTATCTGACCCTGACTGGTTGAATCTAGATGCCAGTACAAACATATTCCATGCTGACTTTTATGTGTATACTGCAGATGGCCAGACTGCATATTTTGACAGCTTTGCAGATGCATCTAGACGATTTACTCCCAAAGAGAATGATGAAGACCTCGTTAGTTGGAACTTAAGTGCCTGGTATGAATGACTTTATCTTTTGCCATAACCCCAAATGCAGTAAGCATATACAAATGTCCACAGACAGTAATTACCTGCTACAAATTAGTACTCCATATGAGGTATATGAAGATACGGTAATCTTTAAGCAGGTTGTAGATACTAAATTAAATGAGGTTAAACGGCAGCTATTTGAATCTGTCACAGGAAAGCAAATGTATCTGTGTGATACTTGCTCAGAAGCCATCAAACTGCTAATGGGGAAATGATTCAACTACCTCTGTACCAGTAGGCCCTCCAAATATTAGTTTCACTCCTCTATTGGAGTTATCAAATGAGTTGCTAACTCCATTAGTCTCAAAGCCATTAGGGAATATAGAGATATATTGTTCTATAAAAGACTTTTGCTCTGCTGTAGGACTACTCATTATTAAAGAATTGGTGTCATTTCTAGCAATAGATATGTTTCCGATATAAAGAGAAGGCACCACATTAGCTCCTGATATATCCCCAATAATCTGAGCATAAGCAGACTGAGCATTTCTTAGTCGAGTACTAGCATCTCCTCCATCTACAAATGAGCCAGATAGTCCAAACGTGCCTATACTGCTAGTGATAGGGTCGATACCGTTAGCTATAGCCAAGCTGTAAACATCTCCTCCTAGTGGGTTTAAGTGGTAATAATAGCCTCCTTGATGCCCTGCTAGAGGAGGACTATTGTAGATAAGCATGAAGTTCAGCAAGCCCTCACTAGGAGTAAACAGTGCTGCAGGCTCTTCTGCATCCCACGGTGTTTCGATGGCATTTCTGTGTACTGTGCTTATACTAGGTACACCAAACTTACCAATAGGAAACAAATCACCAGATATCCTATTTCTTCTATAGATGTTATCATCACCAAAAGCATACACATCAATAACTCTACCGTAAGCCCACCATAGCTTATAGTAATAAAAGTGACTAATGCCTCTGCTTCCTGCAGTAGCTTTTATTTGAAAAGGATGATTTATATCTCCTTTAGCGGTTGCTACCTTGACCTTAAACAACACTTGAGCAAATGCGGAACTAGATTGCACCAAAGGAAAAGTGTTACTTTGTTGAACGCTCTGTAGGGCACCTTGTATAGACCAATCATTTGTTACTACTCTAGTTACATTTGAGTTCTGAGTATAGGACTCTAATGCGTACCTAAGTCTATCTGTACCAAAGTCAGGAGACTGGAAAGGAGAGTTAACTAAAGCATTTGTACTGCCTACATAACTAGACTGACTGTTGCTAAATTCTGTAAAAGACAAAGGAGTAACAGATGCTGCAGGTACACCTACCCTGTAAGGAATCTCTAGCTCATAATTACTTTCTTTTAACATTCTAAATACAGAATTCTGCAGTAGAAAACCAGTATCATATGTTTGTTTAGCAGACCTAGTTCTATAGTTTATCTGTAGTTGCCCTCTGTTCCATGAGAAGCAATAGCTAGGTGTTGTAGAGTGGTACACTACTCCTCTAGTGGAGCGCCTGTGAGTGAGCTTGTAGGTGCCCTGTGGAGCATTCTTGGGAACGTATCCTAGTATCTGTATTTTGTCTTCTTCAGTTACAGCTATACCTGTCCAAGAACCTCCTCCTAAGTATTGAATGCTCTCAATACCATAATTCTCTCTGAAGCACTTAGGCAGGTCATCACTAACTAGTGCATACGCAACGTTATCTCTGGCATTGTAATGCAATAATCTCCACCTAGAGTACAAACTACCATCAGGAGATACTTGATTGTCCTCATAGTGAGCAATGTCTACTGTGTAGTCCTTAGCAGCAACTCCTAGAGCATTGATAAATACCTTAACTCTGCCGCTAGTAGAGCTGTAGACATACACAGGAGCACTGTTACTATCTAAATCCTCATCAACATAGACAGCATAGAATTGCGCTACCTCATCTATAGACTGAGGAGGAGATTGCGGATAAGGTATAGCTACACCTGCTAGTAATGCAGCTCGTTCAATATTTGCTCTGCTTTGATTGAATAAATTCTGTACTTCTAGTAATGTTTTTCTACCGAGTTTTCGTACAGTTACTAGCTTAAATAGCTGCTTACCTTCAGAGGTCTGAGGATTTGTAGAACTAGAAGTATTTTCCTCTCTTAGTACTTGAGGATTGACTAGAGTTCTAGCACCAGTGCCTCCATCAATAAGAAATATCTGACCTTGACCATTACGTTCTACAAATGGTCTTTCGTTGAATAAGTCTTCAAACATTATCTAACCTGCAAAGAACGGTAGAGTAGGTACTGTATAGGTTTCAGTAGTATATCTAGGATAACCCTTAGTGATACGTAATCCTGTAATGTATCCCTTAAATCCACTAATACTGTAGCCTATCTCATTAACTGCACCGAAAGCCTTAGTTAACACTCGGTCTTCTTGATTTCCATCTACATACAAATAAGTATATTTACCAGTATTTACTATAGCGATATGATTCCATCTGAATAGTTCAATATCCTCAGCTACAGCAGGAATACTATATCCATCTTTAGGATACAAACGAATAGATGATTCCTCTAGTACATACCAAAGCTTAGGATAAGACTGATTACTAAATAGTCCTGTAAGTAATACTCCTTGGTTGTTATTGAAGGCGATAACCTCCTCATCTCCTGCACCTACATTGGTTACGGGCAATGCTACATACTCTAATGATGATAGATTACCTACTTCTGCATAAGTATTGGGAGTAAAGGCATTATCATAGGCAGTTAGTTTGTTGGTAAACAACTGATTAGTAGATAGCTCATACCTGTACCCTACTATAGGATTACTGTTTTCTGCATCTGTTCCTGATTTCTGCCAATTGAGAACTGCTCCTCTGTCTGAGATATATTTAGGGCTCAAAGCATTTGGAGAATCTATAGAAAAACTAGTGCTACCTAAAGTTACCTCATTGTCAGTTACTTCTCTATGCTTATATCCAGTAACATAATTATTAAAGAAAGGATTAGTTGCTACATCTACTACATACTTGTTAGCTTCTACCACGTCATTCCAAGTAGCCCTGAAAGAACTGTTGGTCACAAAGCTAGCTGGTTGAGCTACAGGAGAGTTCAACTTAAATAATGTACCTGTAGCTGCATACATGAACATCTCTATGGTATAAGGCACATTGATAGGCAGAGTTTGACCTAGATTGATATCTAAGCTGCTGTCTATCCCATTAAAGTACATAGAGGTATTTATACTTGCAGGACTAGTATTAGAAACTACGCTAACATTGTTGACATTTACTATGGAGTTGCTATATGATAAATCTTGTATTACATTAGTGGTTGGTTGAAGTAAACAGATTACATTAGAAAAATTACTATCTACTACTACCGCTGAAACAGTAACAGTTCTAGTAAAGATAGAGGATGCGACACTTAGGTTGCCTGCTTCATCAGTAAAGCTTCCTACCAGTAGAACAGCACTCATAGTTCCAGTAGTCAAAGCACTTAGGCTAAACGTACAAAACTTGTTCCTGTCATCCAACACAAAATTAGACAATACGCAATTAGTTAACGTAAAGCTATTTTTAGTTAGAGAAAAAGGAACTTCACTAAAAGTAACTGATACTTCAACTAGCGGTCTACTATCATTTGGGTTATCTGTACTAAAGTTAGCAGTGATAGGTGAGTTATCAATAACTACAGAAGTATTATTAGTAGTTGTATTAAATGTGGTAGAAGGTATACCTGGTTGGGTATCTATCAAAATAGAGAAAGTAACCTCACCGTCTAAATAAGCATCAGTAACAGTAACAGAAGCTTTGTAAGAGTTGAATGGTTCAGATAGTACGTCTGCAGTAATACCATTAATAGTCACTAAAGGAGTATTGGCTAAAGGAACAATACTACTAAAATAAATAATTACTTTGTCATTAGTCTTAGCTACATTGCTGACTGCATTATTGCTAAACGCAGATATATAGTTCAGTAAACTAATCTCTTGAGTAATATCAGGCAAGACAGGGAAAGGAACAAAGGGTACAGGTACGTTTGCAGAAGTGTATAGAGCTTTGCCATAAGTAAACCTAACCGAGCTCATGTAATACGGAGCATCGTTTACTCGGTTAGGATAATAGCCTACAAATAAGTTACCTTGAGTGATATTTATATTGATTAGGCTTTCTAGGATAGCTACTCTAGTACCGTTTCTATAGAACCTATACACCCCAGCTTTCTTGGTGATAGCGAAGTGAGGGTACTTTTGTAGATTGGTGAAAGCTACATCAGCCCAGGTAGTGTAAGTTACCGTAGCTACTTCATTGATGTCAATAGAAGGGAATAAGTTCTGGTTAGAGTCCATACTACGTTGGATACGCAGCTTACCATTAATCATGACTACCGAAAAACCTGAGCCTTGATTTTGTAGAGTAAACAAGTGAGCAGTCTTGTTACCCCTAGTATCTCCTCTATAAAACCACTCTATAGTCCAATCTGTAGCGCTATAGGTAGCAAAATTAGTGTCTATAGCATCAAAGTTTGTATACTGTAACCCACTCTGCTCTAGTAAAGGATTGACATCTATAGATGAGCCTGCACCAGTAGGAGCAATACTTGTGCTATGAACTAGAGAGTTAGGTACTGTTTGACTTAAGACTAAGCGTGTAGGAGATACATCATTGGTGAAACTAGGAATATTTAAAGGTAGTTGAAGTATGGGAAAAGATTTACTATAGATACGAACTAATGGGGTGCTTGCCAAAGACAATAGCCCATTATCAGTAACTCCTGCGCCAGGTAAAGCTTGTATGACTACTGGGTCTTCTTTTATAGGAGTGACTAAGAAATCATAAATCTTTAAAATCTCATTTAGAACTTTGATGTTACTAATGAATCCGTTAGTCACACCTAGATACTGCGGTCTAAACTGTGCTAGAGCGCTGTTAAACCTAATCTCTACTCTGAATGCTCCATTGATATAAGGGCTAGCTCCAGAGGTCAAGATAGGCTCAGGAGCGCTCTTATTGATGATGTATGTCTGACCTTCAAAACTAAGCTCACCTATATAAGTCCCTATAGGAGATAACGTATTTTTGTAAGTAACAGTATTGTTATCTATAAAGTTCAGGGATAGTTTACCGTTACCTGAACCAGTATTTGCTCTAATAGTGTACTCATACTCAGAAGTCTTAGTGATAGTCATCAGAGATGCCCCAGATATGCCCTCTATCTGAGTAAGGTTAAATTTAGCTAGTGTTAAAGCATCTACAGGAACAGACAGAAAAACATACCATTCAACCTCATCTGAAGAAACTATCTCACTGATGTTTTTTCTAACGATGTCTACAACTCTTGCTCTAGGAGGAGTAATTTTGTTTACTGCCACTCTTAGAGGCTGTAAAGAGTGTAAGTTATGTACATCGTTAAGTATGCTTGTTGTGTATCTAGCTTTATTGGTCAGCTTTAGACCTTTAATTCCTAGCTGCAGTTGTACCGGAGTATTGTTCAATGTACCAACCAGGCTTTCATGATTGCTGTTTAGCAGCAACTTAATAGCGCCAGTACTGTTAAGAGAGACATTAAAAGGAATAGTCTTATACAAATCCCCATTAACAAATATATATAAGAAGCTATTGAATCTTTGTATAGCGATGTGTAGGGGAGGCTCTTCATAAGGAGCATTAAAGCCAACATATCTATCAAATTCTTCTGGTATATAGCTAGCACTAGAGCCGGGAGAATGTAAGAAACTAATTTGATTGGTAGGTAAAACTGTGGGTTGATAGGCAATAGCAGCAGAATTGGCTAAGTCAATACCAGACTCAGAAGCAAAAGACAGCCAATTAGTACCATCAGCAGAGAACCTGCAACTAAGATAATGAGACCCTGAATTGACAAAATTTCCTGCCCGTAACGAGTGTAGGTGAGAATTAATCTCAAGTATAGAACCGCCAGTAGCTGTCGTTATCTTTAGTAAGTTATTAGATAGCGCTAGCAAGGGTAATTGATAACTATTAAAGGAATTGTATTGAGCAAGAAATTCACCAATTGTACTATATATCTTACCCTGAGATGCTTTTTCAGGTAGGTTATTCACATAAGGAGTCAGATAGAACTCTAATGTCCACTCAGTACCACTAAGGTTAATAGGTATGGTTTCACTGGCTTGAGTACCTGTACCATCTAGTACATACCCTCCAGTGCTTACGTTTATTGGAGTATTGTATAAAAACTCTTTGTTAGCGAAGTGCTTACTATTAGGGCCGTAGTCAAAGAAATCATAAGTTAACGGGTAGTTAACTAAGACATTGGTAAAATCACTATCTAAGGCATTCTCTCTTAATGCGTTGTACAGAGGAAGACTAACAGTGTACCTGTCTGATAAATATCTAGCGGCAGTAGTTATTCTAAGGTTAGATATGCCTCCTGAAAAACAGTTATCTACTAAGTTGCGAGTATATCCAGTAATTTGACCTGAGCTAACTGTAGGAGTTGCTCCGATATTTAGCCTTCTTAAAAATGTGTCATTTAAAGTACCCAGTCCACTAGTGAATTGAGCACTAGACACTGTACTGTAAATTAAATTCTGGTTAAATATATGCTCACGTACAAAAGTACCGTCTATAAAAGATTGCAGAGTATTATCTGCTCTTTGAATAGCTAAGGTGTACCAAGTATTTATAGCTAGAGCTGCAGTATTTAGCTGATACTTAGTTCCGTTACAAACAAAAAATAGATTAGCTCCTTCTACAAACAAGCCATAATATCTGGTTAGAGGGCCGTTAAAAGAGGTAGTAAGTACATCATTGATTACTACTGTACTTAACGGATTTCCCACTGAGAAAATATTTTGAATACTACCACCTAGTACCGTAGGTGTAATTTCTTCTACATAAAAAGATATATCAATAGTAAAATTAGCAGTACCTAACTGAAAGTCTTGTGTAGTACCTGTGTTTACTGAAAGATACGTAGGAGTATGCTCACTAAAAAACAACGCTAGCACAGGACTGTTAATTTCAGATATCCTGCTATTCCTAACTGCCTTATTAGGAAACACCAAGTAGTCTGTTACAGAAGATTGGTTAGGTATAGCTCTAGACGACTGATAACTAAGCTGCACACCCTCTATATTAGAATCCAGTTTGGAGGTGTGTCGTTGGTACTTACTGTAATCAGAATGAAAGGGTAATCCTTTGAGTACTTCGTTACTGCTTAAGTCAGTGCTAAACTTCTGGAATAGTATTACTTGATTCCAATACGCATCAAAGTTTACATCCTCTGCCGCAGAAGTTAGATACTTTACAAGATTATTAAATTGCATGTTTAGCCAATATCTCTTTGCAGGACTGATACTCTCTTTTTAATTGTACTAGACGTACTACGAGTAAAAGTCACTAGAACTAAGTCTGTTTTAGTGTTACCTGTTAGCACTATAGATGTACCACCAGGAGTAGCAAAAGTATTATGGAAAGTTATTAAGCTAGTTAGCTGTCTTAGCTCTAGCACCACTGCATACGTACTATCTACGGGCATAGTCCTAGTTACATTAATTACAGTGCCAGTATTAAAGGCATCAGTAACAGGACATTGAACGATGTAATAGTCAAATGCAGAACTGTCTAAGTTTAGGGCAAACTCTCCTGGTGCAGAGATAGTCACTGTAGTAGTCTTAATAGCCCCACTAATGAGAGCTAAAGTAGCATTACTTAGATTGGATGGTTCGATACTGCCATCGTTGATTACAGCCTCTTGTGCTAGCCATCTACCATTACCTGACCAAGCATTAGGTATGAGTACATCTGCGCCATTGTCTGTTGCACTGCTAGTAATATCAAATACATAAATACGAGAGTTAGAAAAACTAAACCTAGCTTGGCCGTTAAAGAACTGGGTAGTTTGCAAAGACTTTAATGCACTAATGCTATCTACAGGTGCGGCCCAGTACTCACTACCTTCAAACGTAGTGAAAGGGGATAGCAGAGGATATAAAGTAACTGAAGTACCGCTAAACAGCGCTCTAGAAGTACCTAGGTCAGGTACTAAGCTAAATACATACGCATGGTTAGGCGGTAATGGAGTAGACAGAGGAATCTTAGTATCAACATAAGACTGGCTGATATTTAAGTTGTCTACATTGTTAGTTACTAACGAATAGTTAGATAGGTTGACATACCCCAGGATAGTAACTAGGAAATTGAGCTTTAAACTCTTATCACTACTGTACTCGTTAAGTAGCAGCTCTCCTGACGTTAGGTTAGTAGCACCATTGTTTTCAATCCAGAATTTTAAAGCTACCGGGTTAGATGCGTAACTATCTAATTGTCCCTCTAGTAGTTCTTCTGGAGTAACTTCTAGAATCTCTTTGTCTGCACTAGCTGTTTGTTCTCTTAAAGAGTTGCTAGATACATAGACCCACTTGTTACCTCCAATAGAGCTAGATAGCACATTTACATCATCTGTTACAGACGTACTACCTATCACATATTCAAATACCTTAGACCTATCCGTAATAGTTGCCCTGTACCCGTTAGGAACATTGGCGGCAGGCAATAAGTTAGATGATGCATATACGCCAGTATCATTAATGACGAAGTTAGCGTTAATAACTACGTTAGCTAAAGCTATTTGTGTATATTGATTAGTTTGATATAGCTCTTGTTTATAGATAACTCTGGCATTGCTATAGCTAGCAGTAGTTGATACCAACACTACAAAGTGTCTCCAATCTTCCCATGCAAAAGCAGCAAAGCTAGACGCATTGATAGTAATGCTACCGCTGTTAGCTATGACCAAAGCTGTAGCTGGAGAAGTAAGGTTGTATCCTACTCGGTTACGTGCTTGTATGTAGAAATAGTAGGTATTACCTCCACCAGCTATAGAGCCTCCAGTAGATGCAGATATTGCAGGAGCAGGTAAAGTAGCTCTACCGCTAGCGTATTGAGTTCTCATTTTTTTCTACCTTGAGTATCCGAATCCACGTAATTGCGTAGTAGTTCTAGTAATTCTAACAGGAGAAGAGCTGCTAGTATTTTTAACAGTAATTAGATTACCTGACAGAGTTACAGAGGGAGTAATGCTATCAAACGCAGTCTTAAAAGCTGCTAACGTTTCTGAAGTAACTAAAAAATTATCCATTAAGCCCACCTACTGTATTCTTTAGGGAATGTCATACCTTGAGTACCAAAATTACCTACATCTATGTTCAGGTCTAGTTCACCCGAACCCTGTACAGGTCTATCATCAGTATACTTGTTACTATTTACTCGAATAGAAGTACCAGAGCAACGTGTAGGTATGTAACTACCTATCTGCACACTCAAAGGCTGTACAAATGCTTGGTTATTTGCTACTTGTACTTCATAGGAAGCACCTTTAACTACGTTCACAAGACCAGGAACTCCTATATCAATGGTACTACCGCAGATAGCACCTAAATCTACTTTTCTAGTAAAAGTCACTAAAGTAGAGCTACTACTAGAGTTAATTTGAGATAGGTCTAATTCAAACTCTGCAGCTCTCACTGCTTCTGGAAAACTTCTAGCGCCTGATGCTGAGTACGAAGTAATGTAGTCATTGCCAGGGTTAGTAATGTTAGAGGATACATAAGTCTTACTATCTTCATAAGGAGGTTTAGATGCCCTATCATCAATAACCTGCTTGTAATTAGGTTTGCGGATGGTAGCGGAAGGAGGTCTACCTTCAGCAGTAGAAAAACTAGATGCAGTTTTGTTGTTCTTAATTCCCTCACCTTGAGAGGACTTAATAGTTACATAACTAATAAATTTATCTAGGGGAGTAGAGCCATCTGCACTGTAAGAGCCTACAACCTCGATGTTACCTATAAATGGGTTAGAACCAGGTAAACCGTAATCGTTAACCTGCATGTAGTCATGAACCTTAAATCTAGTGCCTGCTAAATCTTGCTGAGCGTTAGCAATAGATACTAATTGATTTATGTCTACTCTTTTAGCATTGAGTTTATTGATATCAGGTTTAGTTGATTGCGAGGGCAAAATAGAGTAACTAATATGCTCATACTCCTCACTACCACTTGTAATAGTAGTAGGGTTAGTATCATACAGATTAGGTGCAAAAGGATTGAATTTAGGATTGCCCATAGTAGCAATACTAGAAGTAAACCTAATCCTAGACAGCAACATTAGCTCTGGAACCCAATCTACGCTAGGGAATAGTACAGGTATTTCTGTAGTATCATCACTTCCTTGAAACTGAGACACTTGGTTTCTAGGTATGTATTGAACATCCCATTGAACTTTCTCTGCATCTTTATAAAAGTCTGCGTAAGCACCTATATAGTAATTGACTTTTTCAATAATAGGAATGCGTCGCCATAAATACTGCTCTAAATTCAATTTCTCTGTCAGCACTAACCAATTAGTTATATTTGCGTCTGCACCTTGGATAGCTGAGCCAATAGTCTTAGCGGTGTTTAAACGATTCCATGCAGCTATAGAACCTTTAGTCCACTCTTTTGCATCCTCTGTAGCAAACCTACGTAGTTCCCATCCTTCAGCCTCTTCTCCAGTAAGTACCTCAATTTGTAGATTGGTTAGAAAACTATCATACTCAGAGGGCACAGTAACAGGCACCAACAATCCCTTCTCGTTTCTCACATAAGGAGTAGGAAAAGAAATAGGAACAGTCTGATATTTGTACTTCTTAAACTTGACGCTAATTAATCGCCACTCCATAGAGTTAGCTAAATTAATAGAAGGGTAACCTAGTGTTTCTGATACAATAGCCTGAGCAATCTCATGGATAGCATTACCTGAAGTAGATGCATCTCCTTTAATGGAATTCAAAAAGAAGTCTGTCAAATCATTAGGTCTAGCAGGGTCAGCTACTAACTCTAATGCAGCATGAGCAAACCCAAACACTCCTTCAACTTCAGTATCAGGTTGACCAAACTTGTAGTTAGTAATCTTAAATTGCTTAGTAGTTCCTCCCATATCAGAGTTAGCTGATAGGTCTCTAGGAGTTAAGTTAGTAGGAGGACGCATATGAGGATTCCAGTCTCCCTCATAGGTATAGTACTTCTCGTCATCCAGTTTAACTACTTGAGTACTTTTGGAGGTCTTAGCTGCAAGAGGCTCTTCTTCCCATGTAATCTCAGTTCTTTGATAGGTAGGAATAGCGCTAATACCTGTAGTAATATCGCCTACAAGATGATGAGGTTGAATACCACAAGATTGCTGAGCTAGACTCTTAAAACTAAGTCTTCCTTGATTAAATGACCATACTTTTTTAGCTATCTTTAGCCTGGGCTCATACAAAGCTTTGAGTGAAGTTACAGATTCGTTATCTTCTGTATCTTCTTCCTTACCAATACGCACAAATCCAGCAGATAATCCTTCTACATTTGCACCAAAGGAACTACCTTCACTGTTAGCCTCATTAAAGTAACTGTCTAAGTTGTAAAAAGAATAACTAGTAGTAATCTTGTAGCTGTTTGATTTACCTTTACGTCTCTTACGAATAGGCTTCTCAAATACTCTTTTGCTTACGTGTACAAATGTGCTCGTAATCTCATCGGCAAATAGAGGATTTAGGTCAGCAGCAGATGGTAGTCTTTTGATATAGGAGCTTTCACAATAAAATCTTAATCCTTCAAATACAACTACCTTACCTAACGAGTCAGGAGATAAGTCTTTACCGTATCTGACTATGTTTAACCTAGGGTAATCGTTCAATGAAACATCTAGTTTGACTACACCATTAGCTAGGTCAATACCCTGCAAATCTAATTTAGTGGTATTAATCTTAATCAAAATGACCTCACGATGAAATACACATAGGAGGAGTTAGAGAAAAAGCAAGGCAACTGAGCGTCTATGTCAGTAAAAGAATTAAGTCTAGGAAATACTCCATAATGACTTAACTCAATAAAATCTACTTGTCTGTTAGATAGGCTGTTAGCTACTGCTTTTATGAGGTATTTATTGGGCTTAACCAGATAGTTAGCAATTGTACATGCTGTACCATCTATCTTGTACAAAGGCTGTTTAATCCGTATAGTCAATGAGCTATTGAAGTTATAACTATGACTAGCCAGTAAAGATAAGTCAATGATGCTTGTGTAGTTAAGAGCCGTATTTAGAAGTTCAATCCGCTCAATGCCACCTATCTGAGTAAGAAAACTAATATCTTCATAGCTTTGAATATTGGATATAACTATTTCATATGTCAAATCAAGATTCTTGTGCTCAGTGTCTAAGACATCTATAGTACTGAGGGTGTTAAATAGATAGTATAGATTCTGTGATAAGGCTGTAGCAGCTCCTGTAGCCTGCGCAAGTAGCTTAGAGGGATATACTACATTAGAGTCGTCACTGATGCTCAAGGGCCTGTAACTAAGAGATATACTACCGTAAATATTGTTCTGAAATAAGCTGTTCTCTACAAAGTTAAACTTATATAAAAATCTATCAGATAGCAAAGACGTACTAAGTAACTCTTTAGTAGCACCAGTAGATAGGTAGTCGTATTTGTCTAAGGGTGAGCTAGTATATGCAGGAGCTTGTTTTTCTGTCGTAGTTTTTGCTTTCCACATCTTAAATACTCAATTTAATAGCAGATGCATCAATACCTGTACAACTCCAGTTAAGGTATATCCAAGCTGTACCAACACGCACTTTAGGGCCTCTACTAGTACTAGACAAAGTGTATTGAGTGTCTCTAAACGTAAATGTGTATGTTCCAAAGTCTTCTGCCGTTACAGAAGGAAAAGGCTCACTACCCACTGGCAATCCCTTAATAGTTAGCGTGACTGTAGATACCGTTAATCCTGCACTAACAATAAGACCCTGTATCTCTAATTGAGGACTAACATTGTTGACGCCAACCGAACCAAAAGATACCCCATCGTCACCAACGGGATATCCTTGAAATAATTCGTAGCCAAAACTTATAGACATAATAGCTACAAGTATAACTTAGACAGATGCGGTGATTACGTCAGTTAGCGCAGTTACCTGGAAGCTGTTAAAGTTGTTGGTCGTGTTAGCAACGTTGATAGTACCGCCATCCTGATAGGAGATAGGCAGGCAAGTAATACCGCGATACAAGAAAGAACCAGTACCTGTAGGATTAGATAGGTCAATCTCACCTTTAGCTAGTGATTCTGCATTAGTATCACAAATAAGGATAATCGAGTCAGCAAGTGCAGTGTTAATACCACGTAGGTCAAACGTATATGTTTTGAGGTTGACGTTTACGTTAGTGATAAAGTCACCAGTGATGGCGGGGTAGGATGCAATGGAAACCGTGCCTCCACTAATGGCATCGGGGGCTACAGGCACTCCAAACACTTTTTGAAATTTAATAGACAGAGACATTCTTGTTTTCCTTCAACAGTAAATTACTATATGCTACACTTATGCTAGCATACGGAGAATTAAAGCCATCTTTTTCTAAATGTTTGAGTATGTCCCTAGATACATATGCAGAACTGTACAGGCAATTGGCTCAATAGTCGCTATCTCAATAATTATTTAGCCCTGTTTACTCTTCCAGCAATCTGACTTAACCCACTCTGTAAAGCGCTATTTACAGAGTTTTGTATTGCTGCTTGAGAGTCACTTCTAGGAGCCCCGCCAGCAGACGAAGTAATGTTAATGGGTATCTGGGTATTAAATACTATAGGAGCAGGTTGTTGAGCCGTAGAAGAGCCACTCTGAGCATTACGACTCTGATTACTGGATTGAGTTAAAGAAGTTCTAGTTTGTGTAAGGTTATTGGAGATAGCAGCAAACTCTTGGCTAAGGTTACGACTACTAGGGTCATTGACCTGTTGAAACTGAGCCTGCGGTCTAACAGCTTGGAATTGCTGTAAAGCATCTGCAACAAGTCTAGGGTCTCCTGAACCTGCGGCGTTGCTCAGCAAGCTTCCAGATGTCTCTAATTGAATTCCCTGCAATCTGTTATCTAGTCTAGGTTGTACTGCAGCTAGTCTTTCTTGAGTCTGGTCACGACGAGCAGCAGTTAACTGAGCATTAGCTTCAAATATTTGAGGAAGTCTAGCTAAGAAATCACTAGTAGAACTACCTTCACCAGAGAACTGTGCTTCTCCACCTTGGTTAGTCGTAAGAATATCACTCAGTAATTGTGTCTGAGTTAGAGAGTTCTCATATCCTTGTTGCTCTAAAGATAACTGCTGGTCTAGTACCGTCAAATCAATAAATTCTTGCTGAGCAGTAGCAATAGCTTCACTCTGTTTAACACTTCCCTGCTCTTGCAAAGAAGACGCTTGTTGCCTGTCTCCTAACATGTCGGCAAAAGGATTGTTAGAGCCAAACAACGATAGAAAACCTGTATCAGCAGAGCGAATAGAGCTGTTGTTCTGCGCAGCATCTTGTTGAATCTGTAGCTGAGTATCAATAGTCTGCTTAAATATCTCAGACTGCTTAGCCATCGCAGCAGAGACTTCTTGAACTTTGCTAGAAAAGACTTGCAATGAGGCATTCAAGCCGTCAATGATGCCCCTCTGAGTAATACTCTCCTTGTCCGTAGCAGACTCAGCCTCAGCTTTAGTTAGCTGACTATTCGCACTATCCCTGCTCTCCACAAGCTTGTCTAGCGCAGCTTGAGGTAAACCTTGAGCTACTCCCTGTTTTACAGCATCTCCAGTTTCTCTAGCTAAGGTACGTAAAGATTCAGTTCTAATATCTACTTGAGCTAATTGTTTCTGAGTATTAGTAGCAGAGGTATTTAGTGGATTACTGGCCTCTGTAGATAAGGCAGATAAAGAAGCACCCAGAGCACTGCTAGAAAACAAAGTCCCTGCAGTAGAAGATAAGTTACTAAAAGAACTAGCTAACTCATCATTCTGTTTGATTAGTTTGTCACGAGAAGCAAACTCCTGAACTAACTTGCCTTCTGCTACCTGAAGTGCAGCAGCAGTTTTATCAGCAGCAGTTTTAATCAGAATAAAAGCTTTATCAAATGGCACCTCTTGTCTAGAAGTGTTTAATGATTCTTCTTCTTTCTTAACTCTGTCTCTAAGTGGAGATAGTTGTTCAACAGATGCTCCAGCTTTTTCTGCCTTAGATAATGTTTCCTTAGCATTGCTTAGACTCTGTTCTTGTAGCTGAATCTTGCTATCAAGTTGAGCAAATGCTTTTTCTGCATCTTTAATTACAGTAGCTAAAGGATTGGATAGCTCTAAAGCAATACCAGCTAAGTCAGCGCCTACTCCCGAACCTTCAAAGCTTGAAGAACTACTAATTTTAGTAAAACTGTCTGCTAGCAAGCTATTTTGTTGAATAGACTTTTCTCTAGCAGCAAACTCTTCTTCTATACGAGCCTGAGAGACAGCTACAACGCTTGAGAAGGTCTCTAAAGCTATTCTTGCCTCGGATAGAGCACTTGACAGTGCCAGGTCTTTTTTAGCGGCTTCCAGAGCTGCCTCTGTCTTACGTTGGTCAGCTAAAGCCTGGTCTGCAGCAGCTTTTTGACTAGCAGTTACACTATCCAGCGCAGCTAAGTCTGAGCTCTTCTGAGAATCTAGCCCCTTCTGCTTGTTGGCAATATTGTTTAAGTCTGAGCCTTGTGCCTCAAAAGAATCAATTTTATTCTTGTTAATAGTGTCTCGTACAGCTAGGGTATTAGTGTTAACACCTCCACCATTGATTGCTGCACCTAAGCCAGTCTCTAAGCTACTAGTTAGTTTATTGAGTGCCTCTACACTTTTGACAGTGCCGTCATCATTGAACAATGCAGTACGTTTGTCTTCGTTACTTCCTACCGACAATGCTCGGGTAATATCTGCTCCTACAGCACTGCCTGCAGTAGCGGCACCAATTATGCCCTGTTTTTTAATCTCACTGCTTAAAGAGGCCGCAATATCATTTTGTTCTTTAGTAGAGAACTGCTGAGTCTCACTACTAAATGTCTTAGTAGTATCAGTCTTTTCTTTATCTAGTAATTCTTTCTGCTTACCGTAAGTCTCTTCAATTAACTCTTTCTGCCTATTGTAGGTACTCTCAATCTGGGATGTCTGAGCATCATAAGTTGTCTTAATAGAATCAATCTGAGCTGTTGCAGCAGCAATCTCAGGAGATACTACAGCAGCTGATTGACTATCTACAGAACTAGAGATATTGGACTTACCTTGCTGACGACCTAATCTATCCTCTAGCTGAGTTACTCCTTGCTGCTTCTTAATTTGCTCTTCTTTGGAGGCAATAGATAGCTGCTCTTTTCTGACAGCTAGCTCTGTTTCAGCAGCTTGAGTCTTAGCTTGAGCACTAGCAATTAGGCCAGTAGCAAACTTATCTTCTTGACTAAGTAGTCCGATACGAGCTTGTTCTGCAGTTAGAATACTTTGAGTAACTGATAGTACTTGATTACGTATATCAATCTCTTTAGATACATTGCTATCTGCTATTACTGCATTACGCTTGACTTCTAGCTGCTCTATTTGAGCCAGCAATTCAATCTGTCTAGCATACGGTGTAGCTTGGTTATTTAGTTCCTCAGTTATTGCAGCAACTTGTGCATTGACTGACGCAAGCTGAGAATCGTTAGCAGCAATTTTTATCTCAGGTACGCTGTTAAAAGTCTCAGCTACTGCAACTAAAGAGCTAGAGAAAATAGTCTCTATCTTAGTTGCCTCATCAACTACAGCAGCGGTTACACCAGATAATGCCTCTGAGAATGTTTTCCTAAAGTTTAAGTCACCAAAGATTAGTTTGTCAAAGTTAGGAATCTTCTGTAAAGTTTTTAAGCTGTCTAACGCACCTTTAGGGTCAACTTTTACCCGAACATTAATAGCTCCTACAGCACTTTGAAGCTGAGGAAATACATCATTTAAAGCACTAGGGTCAATATTCTCAGCAGAAAAAACTTTAGTAATTTTCTCTTTAAGAAAGTCAATCTCACCTTCTACTTGTCTGATTGTTTGCTGTTCAAGCTGGATGGTCAGAGGTACATCTGTGTTTAGAGTAGATATCTCCTTAACACTCTGCTGAGCTTTTACAGACTGAAGCCTATTTTTAAGTACCTCTTTTTGTGCTTCGCCTGTTTTTTGTAGAACAGATAGCTGCTCATTTAAAGACTCTAGTTCTTGAGGATTACCATTACCTTTAGATTTAAATGCCTCAATCTGTCTCTGCTTCTCAGAAATAGATGTAGTAATCTCAAGAATGTTTTCTTGGTTCTCTTTTTCTAGTGCCGAAGTGTCGCTACTGGTTAGCTCTAGTCCTCGGTCTAACTTACCTTGAGCAGTCTTAGACTCACTAGTTCTACCTTCAAATCTTCCTTCTGCGGCAAGCTTACCTGTCTGCTCAATGCTCTTACGTAAGATTTCTTGAGCCTCTTCTGCTCGTCCTACAAACTGCTCATAAGAAGCAACATTACCTGTAACTACATTCCAAGCACCTCCTAGCCTGGAGATACTTTCTTGTATTGTGCCCAACAATATATTAGATTCAGACAGTTTAGCAGAAGAGCCTTCAATATCCCCAGCTAAGTTCTGTAGCGCTTTGTTGCCTTCAATAGCTTTAAGGCTAGTAGACAACTCTGCAATCTGAGGATTGGTGCGCTCATCCAATAGTTGTCCTATAGTGCTTACCCATCCAGCACCAATAGCAAATGCTGCAGCTATGGCGGCACCTGCAACAGCAAAAGCGCCTAATGAAGCAATAGATGAGACAATAGTACTGCCGATGCCTTTAAGGGCACCTATAGCAGCTTTACCAAACCCAGAAAATTTACCTTTAGTCTCTAGGGTAGCTGTACCTAAATCAAGGAAACCTAAAGAAGTGGCACCAGTAGTAGCTAAAGATTGCTGCTCAAACGCAGTAATAGCAGAACCAGCTTCAGCCAGACTACTTTTAACAGGAGTAACATCTATTGTTACAGGCTCTAGCTTGGGAGTTTTAGCGCCATCGTTATCTACAGAGTTAAGAACATCTCCTAAAGGTGAATTATTACTTTCAGGTAATTGTACTTGACTACCCTGTTCCTTAGCAAACTTCTCTACTGCTTCAGGCTCTTTGCTAAGTAGTGCTTCTGTTTCTAATACGAACTTCTGTGCCTCGACTTTAGCTAAAGCAAATCCTTTCTTAGCTGCATCTGCTATAGATAAGAATACCTTCTCTCCTGCAATTTTTAATCCTTGAAATACATTTCCTAGTTCAGGAGTTAGTCCAGTAATCTGTTGAAAAGCATTTTTAGCTGCAGCAAAGATTTTAGGGAAGTAACCAACTATGGCGTTAAAGAAAATAGTAGGGACAATGATACTAAAAGCTGTAGCAATAAAGCCGCCTATAGCCTTAAATTTATCGCTAACTCCTTCTACCTTTCCGCCTAAAGTACCGATAAACTCAGCACTACCTGCAGTTACAGCACCCAGCAAAGTATTGGTGTCAGTTAATCTGTCAATTACATTACTTTTTAAGCCCGAACCAAAGTCTTCTACATCCGCTTGACTCTTGTTAAAAGCCTTACCAAAAGCACCTTCTAATGTCTGTCCTTTACCCTCTGCTTCTTTGGCTAAGCCACTAGAGTCTACATCCCTAATCTGGGCTGAGGCAGATGCAAGCTTATCAGTACCTCCTCCAATTAACAGCTGTGCTGCTTGCTGAGAAGAAGCGTTAGAAAAAATCTTCTGTAAGGCAGGAAGTTGTCCCTTAGTAGCAGACTCTAATCCTTTTAAGATGCCTGCTAAGCCTTTCTCTTTAAGCTGACCTGTACCCAGTTGTACGGTCTTGCCTGCTTCATCACTAAATCCAGCTAACGCCTCTTTAGCACTATCACTGTTAGCAGCAATGTCTCCTAGTAAACCTGTAAGTAATGTCCCTGCTTCTGAAGTAGATACACCTTGAGTAGTTAAGATAGCTAATGCAGCAGACACATCCTCAAAACTAGCACCTGCACCTTCGGCAGCGGCTCTTAAAGGCCCTAGTTCGCTGCTAAGCTCACTAACAGTCGTAATACCAATCTTAGCCGTCTCAAAGACCTGGGCAGCTCTCTTGTCTGCTTGAGATGCATCTTCTCCCCCAGCCTTAAGAACTTTTACTAGCGCTCCACTAGATTCTCCAGAGCCAGCAAAACCTGCTTCAGATAAGTTTGTACTGGCTTTAGCTACTTGAGTAACTTCTTTTTGGCTACTAAAGCCACCAGATGCAATATCATACTGAGCATTTAACAGGGATACTGAATCAGTGGCAAAGTTAGTAGCTTTTTGTAACTCCCTTGTTTGCTTAATAGTCTCAGCAATTCTAGATATACTAGTTTCACCAGATTTGTTGGTTACTGTGTTGTATCTAAAAGCAGCAGTTTCTAATCCTGCAAAAGCTTGTATACCCTGCTGACTGTACTTTTGAAAGTTACCGTCATTGCTAAGTATGCTGCCTACAGCAGTAATAGTTCCTGCTAACTTATTACCTGCAAGGTCTACAATACCTAGGTTATCTGCAAGCTTGGTGCTACCAGTAATAGCTTCTGCAAAAGTTAGGGTTTTTGTAACTCCTGCAAACTCTTTAAAAGAATCAAATCCTTTTACAGCAAGAGTAACTGCGCCACCTAACGTAGTAGCAGCAGAGCTTATAGCAAATACTCCAGCAACTAAACCTCCCGAAGCTAAAGCTGCTGCACCAAATCCTTTGCTGAGCCTAGCCAGAGAAGTTTCTGCACCAGTTAAAGACTTAGAGAATCCTGTAACATTTTTACTTGCACCAGTAAAGCTACTGACAGCAGTTTTGACATCTCCTCCTAAACCTAGAAAAGCTTTATCAATTCGGGCTAAGTCGCCCTCAATATCTTTTCTTAGTTTTTCAGTTAGAGATGCCATTTAGAAATTAGTATCCTTGGTAGCCTTAATTTGCCATAAGTTTAGGGGTGTTAGATATAACCAACCAAACTTACTTCTGCTGTACTTATCTAGGTATGCATTAAACTTAACATTTTCAGCTTCCTGTATTTTTATTTCAGGAGGTATCCTGCTATTGTTAGCTATGTCAATTAGTTCCTTGCATGTCCAATAATCATAGGTATTAAATAACTCTAGACCATTCTCAGGATAAGCATTTAGAAGACAACTAAGTAACACAGTAGATGTAGGGTAGTCGTCTTCTTCAACTTTAGGATACCGTAACTCAGTTATCCTTCTAGTTTTTCTGCCTCTTCCTTCATGGATAAGATGGTCTTCCGTACCGTTTCCATGTAGGGCAAAAAATGTAGCTGACTCACTTTGGAGGGACGTACCGTACCGATTTCTCGGGTGTCTACGTCTAGCCCACCATTAAGCAGGAGCAGCACTGTCTGTTCCCAGTTCTCACAAATCTCAGAGTAGTCTAAAGAGGTATCTTCTTTTCCTGTGATAGGTAGCAGGCTACAAGCTAGCTCTAGGTCTGCAACCAACTCTGGGTTAGTAAATAGCTTAGCCATAGCTCCATCGGCTTGCACATACGCAACTAACAAACGCTCTTGCACCTCCATCAAAGTTTCCAGATTAGCTAGCTTACAGCGGCATACTTGCACAACTGAGCCGTTATCTTTGGTTACAGAAATGGTCTTATACTGAGGCTTTGACTTTAAGGTACTGGTCATATATCTCCGTTGTTCCTTGGTTGGTTAATAGTTCGGCGCTATTGAAAGTATAAATACCTTTGTAGCCGTAGGTTTCGGGAGAGGATTCTTGTTTCATCAATACTGGAAAGTGGAATGTTTCTATCTTGTACTCAAAATTCAATAGAAAAAAGAATAAAGAGAAAGTATAGTCTAGCGTAAGGATGGATTCGTTATAACTACTAAAGACTACCTCTAGTTTGTTTTGAATGTTCTTAGGCTCATTTTCAATAGTAGCAAAGATAGATATAGGAGAAGGGAAGCAAAACTCTTCTCCTATATAAGTATCTACAAATAAGTTACTGCAAGACTTATACGTCTTGTCAAAAACTTTAATTGTCATTAGACAGGAAGAGCACGAGCATCAGTCAAGAATGTATCACCACTCAAGTTAAATGAGCCTGCACCTGTAAAAGCAAGAGTGCTGTGGGTAATAGGATTTAAACCATCAGCAGAACCGACTACGTTAGAGCCAGGTAGCAAGGATACACCTAAATTAATAGATACACGACCTGCGGTACTGTCGCCAACAGGAGTGATAGCTAGTACAGCAAACACAGCTTCCCGAGCACCGTTTAAGATAACTAGAGTACTAGCAACTCCGTTAGTTGCAGCAGTAGTGTCTAGGTCAATCTGGTTAGGGTTAGCTACTGCGGTACTAGTACGAACAGCAGTTACCCGAGCAGGTGATTGAAAAGTGATAGTAATAGCTCCACCAGTAGCTGTAGAAGCTACAGTAACAAAGATACGACGAGTAGCATAGTCAATACGGTCAACTACAGCAGAAGCGCCAATACCTGTACCTGCAACAGTATCGCCAGCTTGTACATTAAGAGTCGTGCTGTCGAGAGTATGAGGATAAACAATATAGCTAAGCCCTTGGAAAGTGGCACAAGCTACGGTAACTGCGGTACGAGCAGTTAAAGTACCAGTACTAAGTGAGCCAATGATGTCGCCAATGCGCACCTGGTCGAATTTACCAGCAGTCCCAGTAATAGTAGTGACGCCTGAGCCGTTTGCAGCAGTAGCTACAGTAGTTGCAGTAACAGTTCGGTCTGTGACAGCACTAGAGAAACCATCAAAGGTTAGAGGAATGTGGAATTTAGCTCCTTGGGTAACAGTAAAACCAGGAGAGACTACCGCGTTGAAAGTAGAAGCAATAGTTTGAAGACGTTGAAAAGCGATACCAACCATAATTTATTTATCCTTAGAGGTTATGTTATTGATTTTAACTTATTAAGCAGGCACAGTCACAGTGAAAGTGTCAATGGTTAATGTTTGCCCTGCAGTTACTGCGGTAGTAGCTTGGTTTAGGACAACGATACCGCCACCACCTGTACCAGTTACAGCAAGTGCTCCAGTCTCGTCAATCAGAGTTACGTTACCAGAATCTCGTACTCGCCAAGCTTCAATGTTACCTGTGTTCGCTACTGTTGAGGGTGCAATGGCATTAGCAGACCTAGCGCCTGCAGTAGCAGTACCAAATCCAGCAAAAGTAATAGTAGCAAGAATGGGACTAAAAGTGTCATCTGCAGCAAACTGTAGAGTAGTGAACGTGTTAGTTAGTGCGACAACTGCTGTGTTACGAGCGGTATTAGAGAGTGGCATAGTTAAGGTGCTAAAGATTTGTAGTCTGAGTATATGCTTACATTAAGAGTAGCATAATTAAATACTGTGTTAGAGGGATTTATAAAACTATCAAATTGAGTAGAAGGATACCCGTTGGTAAAATCTACTTGATACTTAAAACTATCATCTGAAGAACTGTTTATTAACAAGCGTACAAGCTCTGTAGATACTGCTTCACTAATGGCAGGTACAAGTTGTTTGGTGCTGAAAGCAACTATGTAAGATATAGCAAATGAAGTAATGAGCACAGAGCTGTAATCCGCATATAGTCTTTCATTAGTTCTGTAGACTTTCAGACAAGGAAAGTCTATTAGGGGTATAGCTATATCGTTAAATGTTCTGTATGTCTTAATAAGCGGAAATGAATATACGGTAGAAAAAACTTGGTTAACTTTATCTTGCAAGTACTTAGCAATATAGTCAGACTCATTATCAGTGAATCTAAATCCTGCAGGATATATAGGTTTTTCTAAATATATGCTCATATCTGATTTGTTAGTGCCGTGTATGCACTAAAACTAATATTAGTGTATTTGTATATTGTATTGTTAGGGGCTATGAAAGTATCGTACTCTAGGGTAGGTAACGAAGATGTGTCTAGCTGAAAGATGCTGTTAGACTCTAATGAGCTATTGACTAGTAACCTAAGAATATCTCTACCAATAAATGCACTAATGTCTGCTACTACTTGTTTGGTGGTAAAAGCAATAATGTAGTTGATAGTGTATTGACTAATGTTAGACACAGAGTAATCTGCATAAGCAGTGTTAGCGGTCTTGTAAACTCTGAGACATGGAAAGTCAATAATGGGTATAGCAATGTCGTAGTAAGACCTGTGAGTCTTGACTACATCATAGTTAAGCGCTGTGTAAAATGTGCTGTTAATCTGATTCTTTAAGTAGGTAGCAATATCCTCAGTGTCTTCATCTACAGTAGGATTATCTACAAGGAAATTAGGGTTCGGTATATACACTAGGGAACTATTCCATTCTTAGTTATTTTCTTAAAGCCTAAGTTTTCTGTAGACTTATCAATAAAAGTCTTAACTCCAGTGTTACGGCTAATTTCAGTAGGGATATCTTTTTTAATAGCCTTAAGTATCTCGTTAAATAGCTCTTCTTTAATGCTCATCAGTCAATAAAGTTAATGTCATAATAGTCCCCTCCATGAGGTCTACGGCTAGGTCTAACCTTAATACCATTAATCACACTGACTTGAGCATCTATAGCTTCCCAGTCACCTATCGTATAAAAGCTAGGAGATTGGTTAGTGTTCAACTTGAAAATATCAGTGTCAGATACACTATCTGCATTGTAGTCATATCCAATGAACTGCTTCAGCACCTCGTTACGAAGAATCAATGCTTTATTCTGAGTCTGTGCAGCAGTAGCATCATTTTGAATATTAGATAGCTCTTGGTTAGCGCCAGGAACAAAGATACCTAAACCATTAAACAAGCATTGAAAATCATTCAGTGCTTGTTGACGCATTACCAATGAGAAGTTATCTGTGTTATCAGGTAGCTCACTAGATGTAGGGAAGTAAGTCATGATTACATCACTAACAATTAGCTTCTCTACAATAGACTGCAGAAATGCGTGGTCACTCTTAAGTGGCATCTCATACAGCATACCTAAAAACATGTCTACAAACTCTTCTTGAGCAGCACCACTAATCTCAATAAGGTCTAGACCTATCTCAGTTTGGGTAACACCAGTTAAACCAGTCCCATACACACTAGTAACAGTAATTCGTCCTGCTAGTCGTTTAGTGATGCTGTCAATTTTTGCGTAAATTAATGTCATTGATGCCTGTTAGATAACATTGAAAATGCTAAAATTAACTACCTTATAAGAACATCCAGAATAACTAGCATTGTCCGGTTGTTTGTTTCTGTTCAAGATACCGTGTACTCCGTATCCGGCTAACGCTGCACCGCCTGCCATTACAGCCAGACCCAGACCCTTGTACTTTTTACCTTTAGTTGTGTAATCTGCTATCGTATTTTTAATATCTTTGGTGGTTCCGAGTGCAGGATTAGGTTTGTATTGAGTTAAATAATCCGATGCTAACTTAGCTCCGGCAGTGTGCCGTTGGCCGTGTCTACGTCCCTCGTTTCCTACGTATACACCCGCTAAACCTGCTGCTACTGCTGCTGGCTTAAGAAATCCTGGGCCCGACTGTTCTCTGTTTTCTTGGTTATTCATAATTAACTCTTAGGTATTTCCGGTGTATCTAAATAAACTTAAGTGCTCTGTTCCATTCTCGTAACTCTCTGCTACCGCCCCTAACCTCTCCTACTGTATCAAGAATTGTACGATAGCCGGAGCGTCTAGAGCTGTCATCTTTACGACGAATCTCTGAGTCCTGTCTCTTCTGTTTTTCTGCAGCAATACGTAGCTCTTCAGGAGTCATATTAGCTCGTTGCTCTGCAGTGTAATCATTAAAAGGTAAATAATTAGTTTGTTTTTTACTACCTTTAACCCTAGTTGGCTGAACTAAAGCAAACTCTGCCATGTATGAAAAACTGCTAACAACTGGGACAACTTTGGTGCCCTGAGCTTTCAGCTTACTAATTTTTCCACCAAAAGGAATGTTTGTCATACGTTTGCGTTTGCCATCAGGAGAATATTTGCGCCAAGGTTGGTCTTGTAATTCTTTGTCAAATAATTGATTTTCCATAGATTACATCTTGCTTTTCTTGGCTTCCATTGCTATCCTTTTCTTTTTAGCTTTTTCAAACTCTTTAGCTAACGTAACGTAATCTACCTTAGATTTATCTTTGGTTAGATTTAGCTTAGCTATAGCCGTTTTCATATCCTTGTTATCATCTTGATTTGTTTTTACAAACCCTTTGATGCCCTCAATAACACCAAAACTAGCCTGCTTATTTTTAGCTAGCTTCTCTCTTTTCTTTTTAGCCTCTTGGTAAAATCTAAAGCTATCTTCAAAAGTAGGCTCAACTCCTTTAGCTTGCATAGCCCTAAGTTTAGCTAGAGAATACTCTGTATCAGCTTTATCATTTGCCAGAAATTGAGGGATACCTTTAACTGAATCAATAATACCAAAATTAACAATACCAGAACCAGCTCTACGGAATAAACTCATGATGTATTATGTGTATTTATTAACTAAAGTTTAACGTAGAGTGTACTTTTTTAACTGTAGACTCAAAATCCAATACTGCAACATCTTCCCATTGCTTCTTGAATTTAAGAGGTACTCTCTGATTTAAATCAGCATACGAAGTAAACTGCTTTTTGTTTCGCTCAGTAATTACGTGAGAAGCAGTTTTAGCGGCTACGTACTTTAAGTCTTCTAATTCTTTTTGAGTAGCTGTATTGATAGTAATACTATTTACTTTGTGTGTAACTAAAGTAGGTGTAATATGAATATCTTTAATAGTATCAGTGTCTAATGAAGTAGCACTCACAGTTTTCAGGTTAACTTCTTTAATGACAACTTCTTCGGTAGAAAAACTAGATAATACATTTACGGTTTCTACAAGCTGGCTTTTATTACGGGCTTCTGCTACATCAATCTCTAGCTCAGTGTATTCTCCGGGTTGAATAGTTTGACCATTAAAAGATATGTAACCAATAAGTACAGTATATGTCTTCATTTATTTCCGTTTATCCTGAGCGTAGAGCTGTGCTTGAGTTTGAAGGTGTCTTTGATAACTATCGTTAGCTGCTTTACCACTTAGAGCTAAGCCTGTGCCAATAGCGGCTACTGATGCTAAAGGCATAGCATTTTTAGTTATCCTGCGTTTTAGGTTATACAGCTTATCTACTTTACCGGGCAACAATTTGGAGTTAAAAGGCATGGATAAATCTCTTTCTGCTAAGTTCTGCAAACCGGATGCTCCTGCACGTTTTTGTGCGGTATAACCAGGCGCAGCTTCTATCTTATCAGTGTAATACTCGTTTCTGGATAGCACCGCACCAATTGCGCCTGCACCTAATCCTACTGAGCCCATAGTTTGTAATCGTTTCTCCCCATCTGTAACATTGCCTAAAGCATAAGCATCTGACGTAATTAGATTAAAATTAGCCCCAGAAGCATTTAGATACTCATCAGTCTTCTTTTGTGCCCTATTTTTTAAGGCATTCCTGCCAATATTTCCCGCTATAGCTACTCCTGCTACTAACGGAATTGCTGCAGTAAGTGGATGCTTTTCTAGTGCTCTAACAAATTTATACTTTTTAGAGTTAAGTACATTAGCATACTGGTCTCCAAACTTCTGTTGCAAGCGAGGATTTAATTCCAATAAACTTTCCGCAGTACTGTGCTTTAAGTTGTTGTCATTAATTTTATACGCAAGAGCTAGCCCTCCTCCCATAGCTACTCCTTGAGCTGCTCTCTCTTGGGGAGACTCAACTCCTAGCACTTTTTCTTTGCGGGTTAGCTCTAGTTTATTTACTAATTTATTATCTACTTTAAGTTCCTGGGTTCTAAAGTTAGCAAACGAGCGCAAATTTGTAGAATAGTAGCCTATTGGGGATAGCCGGGTGTCTATGCCAGGATTCTCTATATTATAAAACTCTCTACCTTTGGCTCTAAATCCTGCACTTAACGCTAAGCCTGCAGCACCCAATGCGGTTACTCCTAAAGTTTGTTTAGTGGCTCGTCTAATGGCGTCAGGAGGCATCTTAATCTTGCCATCCTGAGTACTTTTCATTGCCTGCTTATATATGCCTAATCCCCCTAATCCTGCACCTGCTATAGTAAGTAGTTGAGTTTGATTTCCTAACTTTGTAATATCATTTTTAGGGTTAAGAAAACTAGTGTTTTCCTGGGCAGACATGCTATCCACTATATCTGGTTTTTGTTTAGCCAGTAACAGCTTCATTTAATTCAATCCTACATAGCGACTAAAGTTTACCAAACGATTAGTTTTTCTACTGTAATCAGTATTGTTTTTATTATCTTTTTTGTTTAGGCTATTTGCCACACTGTAGCCTCCTAGTATCGCAGTTGCTCCTCCTATTCCTCGTTGTATTTGTCCAACTCCGTCTAACAACATTGAATCTTTAACAAGTTTAGACGGCACAGATTTAGAAGAAGAGCTAGCCATTATTAAATCTACAGCTGCTTTTCTAGATGATTGTCTGCCTTTAATATAAGCTAAGCTACCTACTCCTACCGCTCCTAGTCCTAGCCCAAGACCTACCGCTTTTCTAATATTTCCAGGTTCTTTATTTTCGGCAGTATCCATCGGGTAAGTTTAAATAAAGTCAGCAATAAGATAATTATATCATTACAACAAAAAATCCTCCATACGTATAGTGTGGAGGATAATTATTAGGGTAACAAGTAACCTTTACAGGCTAAAGTCAGCTAGGTTCTGAGTAGCTTCTAGGATAACAAGAGTCGTAACTTTACGGCTCATGCCCAAACGAGAGATGCTAGGGGCAACAATTAGCATTTGGCTAGCGGTTGTCGAGATATCAAGAGGTGGCTCTTTGGATTTCTCAAAGGTACGCTGGTAAATCCCTGCCTTGCCATTGTTTTCTAACGTTCCACCTAGAACACGCTCCGCAATACCTTTTTTCAAGAACACTACGCGAGTAGGGTCAAGGAAACGAGTAGGAGTACCAATACCCGTGTTGTTGTCCATGTCAAAATGGTCGTCAACAAGAGTAATAGGAGGCAAGAACCGTCGAGTCAACACTTCATTAAGTTGGTCAACGCTGGGAGTACCCACGATGTTGTACCCAACCGTCATAGCAGACACTACAGCTTCTTTGGTGCTCTTTTGACGAAGCAATTGATGCATCAACTGTTCGCTCATGGCGATAGAGTCAGCAGAGCAACCATTGTCATACTTGTAGACATAGTGCATGTCAACCAAGTCTTGCAGGCCATCAGCCGTATCATGTGCAGTCCAATAACGGGTTACGTCAGTGAACAATGCAGGGAAGTGATTATGGCTTGCCGTGATAGCAGGCTTCCAATCTAGGTTGATGTCCAATCCAGTGCGGGGGTCACTGTATGCCATAGCGCCAGTCTGGAGTACTTGCCAAGCTAGAAAGTCTAGCAGGTTGATATGTCCACGCACTAGGCTAGCTAGAGTACCAAAGATAGTTTCGGCTAGGGAATTATCCTGACCGACTTGTACTTTGCCGCTCTCAACTTGAATGTTCTGTACGGTGATGCCTTTTGCCCGTGCAAATTCTTGAGCATCTTTCATCCGCCACATGATATCTTCAGTCCATTCATGCTGCAAACCAGCCTTGAATAGCTTACTGTCGATTTTTGAAAATTGACCTTTTTTGGTCGATGGGACAATTGCACCAGGGGCAACAAGTGATGCCACTGGGTCAATCTGTTCCGTAATGTAGGCTAGCCAATCGCGGCCATCCTTCATTTTCATAGGTACGTACTGGTCTAACAGACGAGTACGTTCTTTGAGTTTGGTTAGCGTTTGGTCTGCTAGCCAGTCGGCTGAACGTGCAACACGTTGTTCTTTCAGCCATGATTCGATACTTGACATTTTATCTCCTACACGTACTTAAAGAAATGAGCATTGATGTTCAGCAAGGGCAAAGCCCTCTTGATGGATTCATCAATATAAGGCAGATTTTGTTCGTAAACACCATCTGCACCTTGAATGGGTGCCACATGCAAAGTAGGCGTATCTGTGAAATCCAGTGGGTCTGGATAAATACCAAGATACTTGTCTACCAAGACACCAACTGCACAACCAACAGGCACTACATAAGCAGCATCCGCATCCAACACAGCGGTACGATTACCATTAGATGCAGGAGCAGAGATACTTGAGATAGTACCAATAGGAGCAATATTGTCTCCTAAGAAACCGGGAGCGGTAGTTGATACAGACAGCGTAACTGCAGGAGCAGTGCTGAAGGTAGCAATAGCGTTAGAGTGCTGAGAGAACACAACCAATGCATTACCTTTAGCAGATACCGTAGTACCTGCAACTAGCAAAGCAGCAGCATGTTCAGTAACAAACGCAGCAATAGCGCCAGCAGCCGTCTGCGTAGCACCGACAGTCCCAGTATAAGAAGTCTGTCCAACACGAACTACAAAGGTATTACCCGTTGCAAACGTACCGGAAAATGTTACTTCCGCATAACCAGCTTGAGCATACAGCACATCACCAATCTTAAATTGGTTGCATGGTGCTTTCAGGGGCACGTTACGAGCTGTACCACCACTAGTAGTAGTAGCTGCAGTCGTACGAGCACGAGGCAAGAAACGAACTTCGCTTCCCGTCCCTACAATAAACATTCCTTCTGGCAAACCCTTTTGTCCTTCTGAGTCTGGGAGCAAGTCAGCCGCCTTAGCCGTTACCGAGAAAGGCACTTTCATTGCGTTCAAACCAAAAAGGATTGGCTTACCTGCGTTGAATCGTTTGATTCGTAAATAAGTCATACTTCTCCTTAATAGTCTCCAAAGATTGCAGAAAGGTCACCTTGAGCTTGCTCTTGATGTCCTGCACTAAACTGAGCCATTGCAAATTCCTCATCAGATACGCTAAAGTCGCGGAATTCCACAAACTCCGCAGCGTCCTTTAGAAGACCCAGCGCGTACCGAGTAGCAAACAGCATCACTTCAGGAGCAACACCATTTTCGCTAGCGACGGTAGAAAAACAAGCAACTCGCTGACCATCATCAGTAAAGTTACCAATCAATAAAGCCTTGTAGGAAGGAGGAAGCAATTCTGCATCCACATACCGAGAAGCTTCTACTTCTAGTTCTTTTAGTGCTTGTGAGAAATTAGCAGTACGCTCAAAGTTAGCTAGTTTATATTCCAAGTTTTGAACTTGTTGAGAAAACTGCGCTACACCTTGATGGTTACGTCCGTAAGACGCTTCCTCTGGCATTTCTTCAGGCATTTCGCCTTCTTCCATATCTTCTTCTGTATCGCCAATAGCTTGAATCAAGCTATTGCGGTCTTCTTCATCTACAGCAGTAGCCGTAGAAATCAAAAGCTCCATGTCCTCATCGTCAGCTTCAGGAAATGCTTCCAAAATGCTAGACAACAAAGTCTCATCTTCAACAATCACTTCACCTTGCACAATTGCAATCACTTCATCTTCTTCAAGACCAGTTGATTGAATCAGTGCAGCAATACCTTCATCCAAACTGCCATATTGGGCTTCTAGAGCGTCAAGTAGCAGTTCACCGAACGCATTTTGTGGATTTAGTTCTTCCATAATTTTTGTCCTAGTTAATCAATCAGATTAATACTGCTCTTCTTCATCAGGACGAGTAGCTAGTTTGTACCCACCATAACCTGCAGCACCCACACCCGCGCCTGCAGCAGCAGCTCCCCCGTAACCAAGCATACGCTTACGACGAGCCGTTTGAGGGCCCATCATACCTGCTTTGTTCATGGCACCCTGAGCACCGCCCATAATGGCTTCGTCAACTTGTCTTGCACCGCTTTGAATGGCGCGAGAGGCACGACGACCCCCAGCAAACAAAGGACGAGTGACAGCACCGACAGCGTTACCTACGGCATCACGAGCACCTTGCATACGACCAAACTCTGCCATGTTGCGCACATCAGAGTAGTAGTTAGCATAAGCGGTCGCCGCCTTAAGCCGATATCCACTTTTCATAAATTAGTCTTTCCCACTAATAAAATTGCATAGAATTTGTATCTATGCAATTAATATAACGAGATTAAATTGTCTAAGCAACAGATAAACGCTTAATTGTCGTTAGTTTTGATTACATCCAGACGTCATCTATTTTATTCAATACTCTAGCTGCCCGTGTTTTAGGAATGTTTTTTGTTTTATTCAACAAATCGGCACTTTCATCAACTAGCTTATCCCAATTGGTATCTACGGGGCCGCTAGACTTAAGCCTGTTTCGTCTGTGCATATACGCTCCGGTAGAAACTGCAGCTGCAGTACCTCCTAAGCCCAGCCCAACTTTTTGCACATTACTTAGCCCTTTTTTCTTTTCTGGTTGCTGAGCAAATTCGCTCTTGTTGCTTTGTAGTTTTCTATAAGCAAGACCTCCTCCTACACCTACCCCGCCTACAGCTAGGGCACCTAAGCCAGTTTGCCTGCGAGACAAAGCTCTGACGTATCCGGTAGTATCAATAACACCCTCAGTATCTACAAAT